>Ga0265293_10001012_pt1 | contig 63500 bp, 59 predicted proteins | sample Munlanlewell138R_FD_192505 | JGI IMG/M metagenome (GOLD analysis project Ga0265293, IMG submission 192505) | Leachate microbial communities from a municipal landfill in Southern Ontario, Canada - Leachate well 138R | ecosystem: Engineered > Solid waste > Landfill > Unclassified | place: Canada...
TTGATCACGAGAGCTTCGCGGCTTTTTGCCCGCTCGCCCTGCTTGGCAGTGCCTTCTATCCGATTCGTGTTCCTCGGCTCGCAGCTTACGCTCCACGCTTCCTTCCCACGCTCGGTCGCCCTGGCGCGGTTGCGCTTCACTTCATTCGCTGTGACCAACTTATGGCGGGACTTGCACCCACAGGAGTGCGCCCATGCTGGGCGCACAAAAGAACGGCCCCGCTCGGGGCGGGGCCGCCGCAGCGCATCGCGCCGATTACATTACATCTTGCACAGAGGCGATGCGGGCGGATTGATGCTCACCGGATAGACCTCTTCGATGACCGGACGCAGGGCATCACCATCCTTTTTCACACGTGCCACATAATTGGGAATGAGCAGTTGATTGTCTTCTGCCCGTATGGTGGCCTTGCCATACAAGGTCTCCACTTCCGCCCCACGCAGGGCCTTGGTGACATCTTCCGGCTCCGTGCTGCCGGCCAGTTCGACACCCTGGAACAGAACCATGGCGCCGTTGTACGCCTGGCCTTCGGTATCAGAGGGCCAGCGATCGTACTTCGCCTTGAAGGCTTCGGCGAACGCCTTGCTCTGCGGTGTATCGACATCGGGTGTGTAGCCGACGTTGCCGGGCACATCGAGCAAGGCATCGCCTGTGGCATTGATGACGAAATTGGACAGCAGCGCATGACCGATCAGGGGCGTCTGCGGTATCAGGCCGAAGTCCTGGGCCTGTTTGGCAAAGGCAATCGCCCCCGAGACGTCGGCGACCCATATGGCATCCACCTCGGCATCCTTGAGTTGCTGGATATACGGGGCGTAATCCTTGGTGCCCAGGGGCACGAACAGCTTGGTGGACACCGTCTTGCCCTGCTCGGTCACCGTATCCTCGAATGACTTGGCCGAATCCTGACCCCAGGCGTAGTCTGCGGCCAGAATGGCAAAATTTTCACCCGGGATCGTCTTCACCCACTCGTCGATCATGGCCAGATCCATGGCATCGGAGTGGTTGGTACGAATGAAACGCGTATTGCACGCTTCCTGGGTCAGCTTGTCGGTCTTGCTGATGGTGCCGATGAAAGCCGCATCCCAACGGCCCAGGTTCTGGCTGATGGCCAGGGAAATCGAGGACGTGATCGGTCCGATGATGAGCTTGTAGCCATCACGCGTGAGCTTTTCGGTCACGCGACGGCCGGCCTCCGGCGTACTTTCATCATCGCCTTCAGCCAGCACGATCTCGCGCCCATCGACACCACCGCGCGCGTTCGCTTCCTCGACGGCAAACCGCACGCCATTGAGCACATCGGCCCCCATGGTGGCGAATGGGCCGGACTTCGACGTGACCAGGGCGATCTTCACCGGATCCTTGGCCTGGGCCAGCGTCGTGAGGGGCAGTGCTGCCGTCAGGGCGACACTGGCCAGAAGCTGATGCGTTCGACTCAGTTTGAGCATGGTTGTTCTCCTGCCTGTTATGGATGATTGCCGGAAATGGTCCGGCGGCCAGTTGCTCGGTATGTTTCACAGCAGAATATGGCGCTCCAGATGCTGTATGCCGTCAGGCGAGCCATCGACCTCGCCTCGTGCAACGATTGCCCCCTTGGCCATGGCCAGATAGCGGTGTGCAACACGTACGACCAGGCTCAGGTTCTGCTCGATGAGCAGCAATGCCGTACCCTGGTCGGCCAGCCTGTTGAAGATGTCCGCCAGCTGATCCACGATGACGGGCGCCAAACCTTCGGTTGGCTCGTCCAGCAGGATCAGCCTGGGGTTGGACATGAGCGCACGCCCCACCGCCAGCATCTGCTGCTGCCCACCCGACAGGGCCGTACCCGGGGTGTGCGCGCGCTCCTGGAGGATGGGAAACAGCCGGTAGATCGCCTGCCTGTTCCAGACCCCCTTGCGATGCGTCGCGCCACCCAGCAGCAGATTTTCCTCAACCGTGAGATTGGCGACGATGCGCCGCCCCTGAGGCACCACGGCAACACCGTACTGTGCCGCGACATAGGGGCGCGGATGGGCAATCCTGTGGCCATCGATGTGGATGGTTCCCGCACGCAGTTGGGCAAGCCCCAGAATGGTATTGACCACGGTCGTCTTGCCCACTCCGTTGCGCCCGATGAGGGCCACCCGCTCGCCTGGATCCACCCGCAGGCTCAGCCCATGCAGGATGTGGGACGCACCGTAGAACGCATTGACATCCTGGAGTTCGAGCAGGGGCCTCATGCCGCACTCCCCAGATAGGCCTCGCGCACGCGGGGATCGGCGCGCACCGCGGCCGGCAGGCCACTGGCAATGACCCGGCCAAGCTCAAAGACCGTAACCGCATCCGAGATGCCGAAGACCACGTCCATATCATGTTCGACCAACAGTACGGAGACCTCCCAACGCGCTGCCAGCGCCTTCAGGTGCTGCGCGAGATCGTGTGATTCGCTGACCGACAGCCCCGCCATGGGCTCGTCGAGCAGCAATACCTTGGGGCGACCGACCAGGGCCAGTGCCAGATCGAGGCGGCGCTGCTCGCCATAGCCCAGGCCGCCCGCCCGGGAATCCGCCAGGCGCATCAGGTCGAGCTCCCGCAGAATGGCCTGCGCATCGGCGGCAGAATCCTCCACCCCCGCCTGATAAGAGGCCAGCTCGACCTGGCGCCGGACCGTCATGCCGCCAAAGATGCTGGTATGCTGAAAGCTGCGCGAGAGGCCGCGTTTGCGCCGCGCAACCACGTCCAGAGCCGTCACGTCCTCGCCATCGAGAAGCACTTTTCCGCGTGTCAGCCGGCGACGCCCGGTAATCGCATTGATCACGGTCGTCTTGCCCGCGCCGTTGGGGCCGATCAGGCCACAGACCTGGCCCTTCTCGATTGTCAGGGATACACCATCCAGGGCCTTCACCCCGCCATAGTGGATCGCCACGTCTTCTGTCTGGAGCATGTACGCATTCATGGCAGGCATTTCTGATCTCCGGGCCTTTCAGCGAGAACCATCCAGATGGCCGCGAAGCGCACGCCGGCAGCGATTGGACAGCCGCTCGAGCGCTCCGGTGAGGCCATCCGGCGAGAACACGATCACCAGGATCAATGCCACGCCGAAAATGGCCATCGAATGGGTCGCCCACTCACCCAGCAGGTCTTTGAAAAGAAAATAGGCGATGGCACCCACGATGGGCCCGACAAGATGCCGGAAACCACCCACCACGACCATCAGCAGCGTGGTGGCCGAAACACTCCAGTGCAGGCTTTCCGGCGAGATGAAACCCGTATTCAGGGCGGCGAGCAGCCCCGCGACGCCGGCCACCACCGCCGACAGGGCAAATATCAGGGCACGCGGCAACAGGGTCTTGATGCCAATGAAGCGCGCCCGTTCTTCGTTGTCGCGGATGGCCGCGGTCACGGCGCCGAAGCGTGTGCACAGGATCTGATGCACGATGAACGTCACCACCACCAGCACGGCCCAGGAGACCATGAACAAGGTGGCCGGCTTGAGCAGCGCCGATTCGGCCACCCCGAACAAGGTGCTCGGCCAGGGAATCCCCATGCCATCCGCACCGCCCGTGATCCCGCGCGCACGGGCCACCAGCAGGTACGCCATCTGGCCGATGGCCAGCGTCAGCATGCCAAAGGCAATACCCGGCACACGCACAATGATCAGGGCGATCAGGAACGCGACCACGGCGATCACGGCCAGCACCATCAGCAAGGCCAATTCGGCTGACATCCAGTGCAGCTCGAGAATCAGGCCCATGCCATAGCCCGCGCCCCCGAAGAACAGCGCATGCCCAAAACTCACCAGGCCATTCTGGCGCAGCAGGATGCCTACACCCAGTGCAAAAATGGCATAGATGACGGCATGGGTATAGATGCCCAGCAGGCTGCTGGAGGGCGTCAACAGCAGGATGACACCACCAGCCCCCAGCGCAACCAGGCTGAACAGGCCGCTACGGATCAGATTCATGGACCTTGTCATCGCCGTTCGCCCTCAGGTCCGGCTGCCGGCAAGCCCGGTCGGCTTCCAGATCAGGACCACGATCATGAACAAGAAGGGCAAGAGCACCGAGACGTTGGGCAGATATACCGCACCAATGGCCTGCATCATGCCCAGCAGCAGGGCCGCCGCAAAAGCACCTGCCAGTGAGCCCAGGCCGCCGATGACCACCACCACGAACGAGTCGATCAACACATCGGATCCCATGTGCGGCGAAAGAGACAGGAAGGGCGCGGCCACCACACCCGCCAACCCGGCCAGGGCTGCCCCCAGACCCACCACCAGGGCACTCAGGCGATCGGTATTGACGCCCTGCATCGAGGTGGTCACCGGATCCGTGCTGGCGGCCCGCACGAACAGGCCGATCCGTGAATGACGCAGCCACAGCGTGAGCCCCAGTGCCACGATGGCCCCGACCACAATCACGCCAATGCGATAGGCGGGCATGCTGTGCCCAAACAGATCCACAGAGAAATTGAGCAGTGACGGTGTGAACAGGGAATAGTTTCCCTTGCCCCAGATGAATGCCACCAGATCTTCGAGAAAGAGCATCAGGCCAAAGGTGACGAGCATCACGCTCAGCGGTTCGTAATCCTGCAACAGACGGAAGCCGTACCGGTCAAGCAGTACGCCAGCCAGGGCCATCGCCAGGGGAGCCACGACCAGGGCCGCCCAGAAGCCCGTTTGCAGGGCCACGGTGTAACCAATATAGGCCCCCAGCATGTACAGTGCGCCGTGCGCAAAGTTCACCACGCGACGCAGGCCATAGATCAAGGCCAGGCCCGAACTCATGATGATGAGCAGGGATCCATAGACCAGGCCGTTGAACAGGTTCATTACCATCGCCGCTCACCTCGGGACGTCATCTTGATCATTCTGGCAGTCAGTCGTACGCTCAGACCGGCACGAACTGCCGGCCCGCCCGCGCCCGGGCGATGATGGTCTTCATGATCTGGGCGGTGCCATCGCCGATCTGGAACCCCAGCACGTCACGCAGGCGCTGCTCCATGGGCCCTCGGTCATAGCCGCCGTGACCAAAGCACAGCAGGCACTGATGGATCACGTCGTACGCGAGTTTTGGCCCCCACCACTTCGCCATGCCGGCTTCTGCACTGTGCGGCAGCCCGTGGTCCTTGAGCCACAATCCCTGCAGGCACAGGAGGCGTGCCCCTTCGACTTCGGTGTCATGACTGGCCAGCGGGTGGGTCACCCCCTGAAAGGCAGCCAGGGGCTGGCCAAAGGCCTCGCGCTCGGTGATGTACTGCCAGGTTTCCTCGAGGGCGGCGCGAGCCACGGCGAGGCACTGCAGCCCGATGAGCGAACGCGAGAAGTCGAAACCCTGCATGACCTGCACGAACCCCTTGTTCTCATCACCCAGGCGATGATCGACGGGTATGCGCACATTGTCGAAAAAGATCGAGCCGCGCCCGATCGCGCGCTGCCCATGGCAATCGAATCGGCTGGTGGTCACACCAGGCGTGTTCATCGGGACCAGCACGGCCGTGACCCCATGCGCCGCTGACTCCGGCGAACCGGTACGGCCGAAGACGACACAGATATCCGCCTGATCGGCCGCGGATATCGAGGTCTTTTCGCCATTGATCACGTATTGGTCGCCTTTGCGCTCCATGCGCAGGCCCAGATGGCCCGCATCCGAGCCGCCACGCGGTTCGGTCAGGGCGATCGCGCAGATCGATTCACCGGCGACGATTTTCTGCAGCCAGGGCGACACCACCTCGGGCGTGCCATAGTGGGACAGAATCTGGCCGTTCAAGGACGCCAGCAGGTTGACGTACGAAAAGCTCAGGTCGGCTCGGGCGATTTCCTCATGAATCACCCCGGCGGCCAGGGATCCCATGCCCAGCCCACCGAACCGCTCGGGCAATTCGGGCATGATCAGGCCCAGGGCACCCATTTCCAGCATCAGCGCCCGGTCGAGTACGCGGCTGCCATCACGCTCCAGAAAGCCCGGTGCCACACGCTCCGTACCAAAGCGCCGCGCCGCGTCGGCCAAGGGCTGCAATTCTTCATCGATGTATGGATTCGGGGACATGATTCAGCGTGATCTCCGACAGCGCAGATGAATGTTCTGCTTGACTTGCAAATCAAAAATACATAAAGATATTGCCATAAATGCAGTAAATGCCTCAAGCACTTTGTGCACGTTCCTTAACGAAATCATGGTTTATCCCTATGCGAGAGCATGATAAAACACGTATTGCAATGGCCAATCGGATTTTCTTCCGTTTGTATCAATGCGCAAACATGTTGCATAAAACAGGGACCAGGGCAATTGATTCCGCGGGGTTGACCACCCAGCAGTGGGCGGTCCTGGGCGCCCTGTCGCGTCCGCAGGTCGAAGGCGGGATGAGTGTCGGCGATCTGGCTCGGTACCTGAAGGTCAGCCGGCAGAATCTTTCTGGTGTGCTGAGCCGCATGGACCGGGCCGGGCATGTCTGCATGATGGCCGACGAACATGACCGCCGCTCACGTCTGGTGCAGATGACTGCGTCGGGCCGGAACGTCTGGAAAATGGGTGCGCAGCCAAAGATCTTCGACTACTACGAAGACGTATTGACCGGATTCTCGGTCAACGACATGGCGCACATCATTCACTACCTGCTCAAACTGCTCGACAACATGGAGCGCATCGACAAGGCGCAGAGCCAAGGCAGTGGCAGGCCAGAGTGAGCAGAATCCCGATCTGCGAACTTCCTGGCCTGCGCACCACACGTGCCACGGCCCCGTTGCTGCACTGCGCGTGCAATGCCGCGCAGCGTGCACGGTGCTGCTGCGCAGAGCATGCCAGGGTCAGCGCAGCGCCCCACCCTGCGGTGCACAGAACAAGCCCTGAGCCACCTCAGCGGTTGCCGTTTCGGTGGCCTTGTAATGCAGCTTCTTGCCGGTTGCCGAAAGTGGCAGGGCATCGACGATGCGATACTGCCTGGGCCGCATGAACGAGGACAGCATGGGGTGCGCGCGGCAATGTTCGTCCAGCGCATCGGCCATCTCCTGCACCGAGCCCTGCGCCCTCGCATCATCGCGCAACACCACATAGGCCACCACACGCTGGCCCCATTTTTCATCCGGCACACCCACCACCAGAGCATCGGCCACGGCAGGATGTTCGCCCAACGCAGCCTCTACGCCAACTGGATAGACTTTTTCACCCCCCGAGAGCAGCATGTCATCCCGACGGCCAACGATGGTGACGTATTCGTTCTCGTCCCAGGTCGCCAGATCGCCGATGTACAGCCAGCCATCACGATAGTGTTCGGCATCCTGATCCGGATTGTTGAAATACTGGGCGGCGCACTTGGGCGAACGGACGATGACCTCGCCCACTTCCTGGCCATCACGGGCCGCCAGTTCATGGGGCCCCGCGCGTCGATCGTCGAAAATCTTCACCACGGCCACATCATCGTCGATCATGGCCCGCCCGGCGGAGCCCGACATGGCCGGCAGATCGGTCGGGCGCAGGAACGTGTTCCAGAACCCCTCGGTACTGCCGTACCCATTGAAGATACGCGGGCTGAGCACGCGCTGGTAGCGCAGCGCCGCCTCGCGATCCAGGGGCGAACCCATGGTCACCAGACCTTTCAGGGACGAAAGGTCACGCGGATTCTTTTCCTGGGCATCGGCCAGCATGGCCAGATTCGTGGGCGCGCCGATCAGGAACGTGAGCTGATGGCTGGTCACCAGGTCGAGCACACGCTCGGCATTGAACGCCCGCAATGGCACGATGCAACTGCCCACATAGAACGAAGGGTTCGGGCCGGCACAATAGAGCCCGCCACGATGGAACCACGGCGTCATGTTGAGCGTGCGGTCTTCGGGCGCCAGCGGGAACTGCATGATCACATCATGTGCCGACATGACCTCGATCATGCTGTTCATCGGCACCCCCTTGGGCATGCCGGTGGTGCCCGATGTATGCAGACGGGTGGTTTCTTCCCAGATGGTGCAGGAGACCTGCGGCACCGGCCCGCTCGATTCGAGCACATCCCGAAACCCCAGGGCCACGGCCCCCGATGGCGCCTCGATGGCATTGTCGCCCACGGCAACCAGGGCACGGGGCACATGACTGCAGCGCTTCAGGGCATCATCGATCAATGGGCCCAGCTCGGTGTCGTAAATGAACACCTTGGGTTTGTAGAAGTCCAGCAGGAATGCCGTTTCGCCAGACGCCAGGCGGAAATTCATGGGTGCACCCACGGCACCCGCGATCTGCGTGGCCAGGTACAGAAGCGCGAACTCGGGGCCATTGAACAGCTGGTAGGCCACGACATCGCCGTGGCCCACGCCGAGTTCTGCCAGGCCAGCGGCGACCCGATCCGCGGCCTCGCCCAGTTCGCGGTAGGTCCAGCGTTGGCCGGATACCGGGTCCTCCATCGCAATGCGTGTCGCGTAGCGACCGAGATTGCGCCGAAAGCCATTGATGTAGGTGAAGTGATTCTCGATGTAGTCACGATAGGGTGCTGCATCGTAGGCCGGGGGTACTGCAGACTGGTTCATGGATTGTCTCCCTTGATAACAAGGGTTCGACCGGATCGTTCGTCGATGTTTTTCCGGTCGATGCCCTGAAAGATAGCGTGCCGGGGCCACCGGCAGGTCTTATTTCGCGTACTTGCGAAAATCGGGCTTGCGCTTTTCCTTGAAGGAATTGACGCCTTCCCGTGATTCCTCGGTGTCGTAGTACAGCTTCAGGGCGTACATGCCCATGCCGGCAATGCCCGCCTGGTGGGCCGTGTCCATGTTGAAGCTGCGCTTGGCGATGGCAATGGCCGTCGGGCTCTTGGCGCAGATTTCTTCGGCCCACTGCTGTACGGTTTCATCCAGCTTCTCGGGCGCCACGCAGATATTGGCCAGCCCCATGGCGACCGCCTCCTGGCCGCTGTAGCGACGGCACAGGTACCAGATCTCGCGCGCTTTCTTTTCGCCGACCACGCGCGTGAGATAGGCCGTGCCAAAGCCGGGATCGACCGAGCCCATGCTGGGACCGACCTGGCCAAAGATGGCCTTTTCGGAGCAGATCGTCAGGTCGCAGATGGTGCACAGGACATTGCCGCCACCGATGGCATAGCCCTGCACGCGGGCAATGACCGGCTTGGGGACATCGCGCAGGGTGCTGTGCAACTCTTCCACCGGCAGGCCCACCGTGCCACGGCCATCGTAATTGCCGTCATGCGCGGATTGGTCGCCCCCTGTGCAGAAGGCCCGGTCACCGGCACCGGCCAGAACGATACAGCCCACTTCGCGGTCGTAGCCCGCCTTGTTCAGTGCCTGGATCAGTTCTTCGCAGGTCGTGCCGCGAAACGCATTCATTTTCTCGGGCCGGTTGATGGTGATCCAGGCCACGCCGTTGCGGACCTCATACAGAATGTCTTCAAACGCTTTCGTCATAGAGAGTTCTCCTTGGTTGTCATTCAAATTAACCGTGCATGGTCAGCCCGCCAGACACGCTGAGGACCTGCCCGGTGACAAAGCCCGCATCGTCGCTGGCAAAGAATGCAATGGCCGCGGCCAGATCCTCACCCTTGCCCAGGCGGCCCAGCGGGATGGCGCTGCGAAACGCCTCGACCAGTTTGGCCGGATCGCGTGCCCCTTCGGTGACACTGTCGAGCAGCGCCGTTTCCGTGGGCCCCGGGCACACCACATTCACCGTGATCCCATGGCGCGCATGCTCGCGCGCCAGCGTCTTGGCAATCGACACCAGCCCGCCCTTGCAGGCCGAATACACGGCCTCGCCGGATGACCCGCCCCGGGCCGCGTCAGAGGCCACGTTGACGATACGGCCATAGCCGCGCTCGACCATCTGCGGCAATACCACGTGCAGCATGTGCAGGGCGCCAACCAGATTGATGGCAATGATCCTGTCCCATTCGGCGGGAACCGTCTTGACAAAGGGTTTGAAAATATCCCAGCCGGCATTGTTGACCAGGGCATCGATGGGGCCGAGTTGGGCCTGCACCCCGGCCACTGCGGCTTCGACCTGCGCGCGCTCGGTGATGTCGCACTGGAAGGCTGCGGCCTGGCCACCGGCCTCGCGAATCTGGGCGACCACCGCCTCGGCGGCCTCGTGGTTCAGATCCAGCACCCCGACCCGGGCGGATTCCTGCGCCAGGCGCCGGGCCGTTGCACCACCAATTCCGCCGCCGCCACCTGTTACGATGACCGTCCTGTCCCGGAATCTTTGCATCTTGCTTTCCCCTGTTGGCTATCGAGTGTGTCAGGCTTACGGCTCTGACACATGAACTAAGACAATATATTGTTATACATCAACCTGGATCTTGCAATCCTGTTTCTATGAAGAACACAAAAATTATGGTTTTCACTTATGAGTGATCATGATCCTGTCCAGATGGCACTGGCCAACAGAATCTTCTTTCGTTTGTATCAATGTGCAAACATGTTGCATAAAACAGGGACTCGGGCCATTGATTCAGAGGGGCTGACCACGCAGCAATGGGCGGTGCTGGGTGCCTTGTCCCGGGATCGGGTCAAGGACGGCATGAGCATCGGCGATCTGGCGCGCTACCTGATGGTGAGCCGCCAGAATCTGTCGGGCGTGCTCAGTCGCATGGAGCGCGACGGCCACGTCTGCATGGCCGCCGATACCCGCGACCGGCGTTCGAGATTGGTGAAGATGACGGAGACCGGCCGGTATGTATGGCAAATGGGGGCCCAGCCCAAGATCTACGATTACTACGAAGAGGTGCTCACCGGCTTCTCGATCAACGACATGACCCACACCCTGCACTATCTGCTCAAGCTGCTCGACAATATGGAACGCATCGACAAAGCACAGAGCGAAAGTCGCGGGGACGGGCACTGAACCTTGCGTACAGCCCCGAACCCACAGGCCCTTGCACACTGATTCTCATGCAGAACCACAAAAAACCATCCAGCCACGAGGCCGGCTTCAGCCACCTTCTGTCGCCGCTTCACCTGCGCGGCGCCCGGCTGCCCAACCGCGTGATCATGGGCGCCATGCACACCCGCCTCGAGACCCTCGAGCGCGCCCCGGAACGCATCCATGCCTTCTATCGCGAACGCGCCCTGGGCGAGGTCGGCATGATCATCACCGGCGGTGTCGCCCCCAATGAAGCCGGCCGCATGGAGGTCGACGCACCGGTGATGGGCACCGCCAGCGCGCGTCAATGGCATCGCGCCATCATCGACGCCGTCTCCGGCACAGCCACGCTGATGTGCCTGCAGATCCTGCACGCCGGCCGCTATGCGCGGGGGCCGGGGTCGGTTGCGCCGTCGGCCATCCAGAGCCGCATCAGCCGGCAGATGCCGCGCATGCTGACCACGGCCGAGGTCTGGCAAACCATCGATGATTACGCACGCGCCGCCGCGATGGCCCGCGATCTGGGCTACCACGCCGTTGAGATCATGGGCTCCGAAGGCTATCTCATCAACCAGTTCACCGCCCCGGTGACGAACCAGCGTGAAGATGAATTCGGCGGCAGTTTCGAGGCCCGCGTGCGCTTTCCCCTCGAAATCCTCAAAGCGGTGCGCGCCCGGGTGGGCGCGGACTTCCCCATCATGTACCGCATCTCGGCCGTGGACCTGGTCGATGGCGGCATGTCGGGCGACGAGACGCTGGCCTTTGCGCGCCTGCTCGACCGATCCGGATGTGACATCCTGAACACGGGCATCGGCTGGCATGAATCCACGGTGCCGACCATTGCGCACTCGGTGCCCCGTGCCGCCTGGCGCTACGCCACCGCACGCATCAAGCAAGTGGTCGACATGCCGGTGGCCGCCTCGAACCGCATCAATGACCCCCATCTGGCCGAACAGCTGCTGGCCGATGGCAGCGCCGATCTCGTGTCCATGGCGCGCCCGCTGCTGGCCGACCCCGAATTCGTGCAAAAAGCACGGCAGGGCCGCACGCGCTCGATCAACACCTGCATCGCCTGCAACCAGGCCTGCCTGGATCGCATTTTCAGCGCCGACACGGCATCGTGCCTGGTCAACCCACGTGCCGGGCATGAACTCGAACTGCAAATGGCCGCGCCAGCACGCGCAAAGCGCATCGCGGTGATCGGTGCGGGGGCGGCTGGCATCAGTTTTGCATTCAACGCGGCGCAACGGGGCCATCAGGTTGCGCTGTATGAAGCATCGGACCGTATCGGCGGCCAATTGCTCATGGCCCGGAACATCCCCGGCAAGACCGAATTCGATGAGATGCTGCGCTATTTCTCCACCCGCCTGGCCGAAGAGCGGGTCGACATCCGCCTGCGCTGCGCTCCCACAGCAGACGAACTGCTGGCCGCAGGCTTTGACGAGATCGTCATCGCCACGGGCGTGGTGCCCAGACGCCCGGACATCCCCGGCATCGATCACCCCAAAGTGCTCGACTATGCCCAGGTGCTCGTGCAGGGCGCGCCGGTCGGCCACCGGGTGGCCATCATCGGGGCCGGGGGCATCGGCTTCGACATGGCCGAGTTCCTGCTGGGTGGCCCCCCGCACGTGCCCCCGGCCATGGCCGAATTTGCACGTGAATATCCGCTGGATCTGACCTGCCGGGCGCCGGGTGGGCTGCGGCCCGCCACGCCGCCTGTTCCCACGCGCCGCGAGGTAACTTTGCTGCAACGCAGCACAAGGCGTTTCGGCGCTGCGCTGGCGCCATCCACCGGCTGGATCCGGCGCGACAGAATCAAGCGCCAGGGCGTGCAGTGCATCGGCGGGCTGACCTACCGGCACATCGACGATCAGGGCCTGCACTATGCCATCGACGGCACGCCACACACGCTCGCGGTCGATACCATCATCCTCTGCGCGGGCCAGGACCCCGACCGGCGCCTGCACGCGGCCCTGCAGGCCCGCAAGCCGACCATGCCCGTGCACATGATAGGCGGCGCCGATGTCGCCGTCGAACTGGACGCGGTGCGCGCAATCGACCAGGGTACCCGCCTCGCACTGCGCATCTGAACCGCAGGCCGGCTCAACTGCAGGCCGGCGGCGTGACCCACCACGCCCGGACGTACGGGCTCAGGGTGCGAGGAAAAGCTCCATGCGGATGCCGCCGGGCTCGTAGAACATGCAGTGCCTGGCCGGCCCATCGCCCACGGGCTGCGGTGCGAACTCGACCTGAACCCCCGGGTAGGCCTCGATGCGGGCAAACAGGGACAGCAGTTCGGACTCGTCGGCCACCGCCAGGGCCACATGATGCAGGCCCACCTGATTCTTGCGATCGAAGGCCGTGGCCTGTGGACCGGTTTGCCAGAGCGTGAAAAACGCCGTGCCGTTGGTGACGAAGCGGGCGGGATAGTCGGGCACTTCGCGCGCCACCTTCCAGCCCAGGCAATCAGTGAAAAAGGCGCTCGTCTGGTCCAGGTCGGAAACAGACAGGCCCAGGTGATGGATACCGGATGCGCTCATGGACAGCCCCTATCGGCTATTGGAACAGGCCCCATTGTGCCACCCGTGCGCGCCCCTGGCGACAGTACCCACGCCTGCAGGCGAGTCTCCCGAATGCAGGCAAGTCTCCCCGACGGGCATGCCTGCCCACCACTGCGCCGCCACCGCCTATTCGACCGTCACGCTCTTGGCCAGATTGCGCGGCTTGTCGACATCGGTGCCGCGCACGCAGGCCGCATGATAGGCCAGCAACTGCAGCGGCACCGTGTGCAGGATGGGCGACAGGCGGCCGTAGTGCTCGGGCATGCGGATCACATGCATGCCTTCGGACACCACGATCTGTGAATCGGCATCGGCAAACACGTAGAGTTCACCACCCCGGGCGCGGACTTCCTGCATGTTGGACTTCAGCTTCTCGAGCAGTTCGTCGTGCGGCGCGATGGTGACCACGGGCATGGCATCGGTCACCAGGGCCAGCGGCCCGTGCTTGAGTTCGCCCGCCGGGTAGGCTTCGGCGTGAATGTAGCTGATTTCCTTCAGCTTGAGCGCGCCTTCGAGGGCAATCGGATAATGCATGCCGCGCCCCAGGAACAGGGCGTGTTCCTTGCCGGCAAAGCGATCGGCCCAGGCCATGATCTGCGGCTCGAGCGCCAGCACGGCGGCCAGCGCCACCGGCAGATGGCGCAGGGCCTTGAGCGCCTGCTCTTCGGCGTCGGCATTCAGCCGGCCACGCGTCTTGGCCAGCGACAGGGCGAGCAGGTAGAGCGCCGTGAGCTGGGTGGTGAACGCCTTGGTGGACGCCACGCCGATTTCGACCCCGGCCCGGGTGATGAAATTGAGCTCGCATTCGCGCACCATGGCGCTGGTGGCCACGTTGCAGACGGTCAGCGTATGCATCATGCCCAGGCCGCGCGCATGCTTGAGCGCCGCGAGCGTGTCGGCAGTCTCGCCCGACTGCGAGATCGTGACCACCAGCGTGCGTGGATCGGGCACGCTGGTGCGGTACCGGTATTCGCTGGCAATCTCGACGTTGACGGGAATGCCGGCCATGGATTCGATCCAGTAGCGTGCGGTCAGGCCGGCGTAATGGCTGGTGCCGCAGGCCAGGATGAGCACCTGGTCGATGGCATCGAATACCGCGCCCGCCCGCTCGCCGAACGGCGCCGGGGATATGGCCTCGATGTCCTGCAGCGTGTCGCTGACGGCGCGCGGCTGCTCGAAAATCTCTTTCTGCATGTAGTGCCGATACGGGCCCAGTTCGGCCTCGCCCGTGTGCAACTGGACCCGATGCTCGACACGGGTCACGGCGCGGCCGGCCCGGTCGTAGACGTGCACCCCGTCCAGATGCACATCGACCACGTCGCCATCATCCAGATACAGGATGCGCGAGGTCGTGCCGGCCAGCGCCAGGGCGTCGGATGCCAGGTACTGGCCTTCATCGGCCAGGCCCACTACCAGCGGCGAACCCTGGCGCGCGCCCACGATGCGTTGCGGCTCGCCCGCGCAGAACACCGCAATAGCGTAGGCGCCCTCGAGGCGCCGGGTGGTCTGCTGCACCGCCTGCAGCAGATCGCCCTGGTACAGATGATCGATGAGATGGGCGATCACCTCGGTATCGGTCTGGCTGTGAAAGACATAGCCCGCGGCCTCGAGTACGGCCCGCAGGGCATCGTGATTTTCTATGATGCCGTTGTGCACCAGGGCAATGCGCGCCGCGCCGCCCTCGGGCCCCGAGAAGTGCGGATGGGCATTGTGCGTGAGCGGCGCACCGTGGGTCGCCCAACGGGTATGGGCAATGCCGGTGGCCCCCTGCACCCCGTCGCGCACGGTCTGCGCGACCAGTTCGGCGACCCGGTGGGTGCTGCGCAGCCGCTGCAGCCCCTGCCCGTCGTGCACGGCCACGCCACAGGAGTCATAGCCGCGGTATTCGAGCCTGCGCAGGCCCTCGAGCAGGACAGGGACGATGTTGTGCCGCGCCACCGCGCCGACGATGCCACACATGAGCAGGCTCCGCAAAAAGTCTGACCGTCATATTACGACGAAATGGATTCCACACATTTTATTGCAATGCAGTACAATGCTCGATTGCCTGTTTTCTGACCACAGGTCCAGCGCCGGGGCGATGCCCCTGGCTGCAACGCGATTCATCATGGCGTTCTGGGTGCACACGGTCGGCACATGCGACTGATACGCCGCGGCAGCATTCTGCGGCTCACCCCCTGGGGCGCGACCCGCCCCGGGCATACGGCTGCAACGGCAGCCACAAGGAACCCATGTCGTTCTCCTCTCTGGGGCTTGGCCCCATGCTGCTCGCTGCCCTGACCGATCAGGGCATCCACACCCCCACATCCGTCCAGGCCGCAGCCATCCCGCGCGCGCTGGCCGGCCACGACCTGATGGTGTCGGCCCAGACCGGCAGCGGCAAGACCGCCGCCTTCATGCTGCCCGCACTCGAGCACCTGAGCCAGCGTCACGCTGCCGGCAAGCGGGGCGTGCGTGTGCTGGTTCTGGCGCCCACCCGTGAACTGGCCCTGCAGGTCGCCGACGCGACCCGCGCCTATGCCGGCAAGATGAACGGCCTGCGCGTGGCCACGGTGGTGGGTGGCATGCCCTACGGCACCCAGATCAAGGCCCTGGCCCGGCGGGTCGATGTATTGGTGGCCACCCCGGGGCGCCTGCTCGATCATCTGCAGGCCGGCCGTGTCGACCTGTCCGGCGTCGAAACGCTGGTGCTGGACGAGGCCGATCGCATGCTCGACATGGGCTTCATCGATGACATCCACACCATTGTCGGGGCCACGCCGGGCAGCCGCCAGACGCTGCTGTTCTCGGCCACGCTGGATGACCACATCAGCCGGCTGGCCCAGGCCCTGATGCGCGATCCGCAACGCCTGCAGATCACCACCCCGCAGCACCGGCACGCCAACATCCACCAGCACCTGCTGTACGCCGACAACCCCGGCCACAAGCGACGCCTGCTCGATCACCTGCTGCGCGACAGCGACCTGGATCAGGCCATCGTCTTCACCGCCACCAAGCGCGGCGCCGACGACCTCGCCGACCACCTGGCCGATCAGGGCTTTGCCGCAGTGGCCCTGCATGGCGACATGAACCAGCGCCAGCGCACCCGCACCCTGGGGCTGGTGCACAAGGGCCGGGTGCGCGTGCTGGTCGCCACCGATGTGGCAGCGCGCGGCCTGGACGTGCAGACCATCACCCACTCGATCAACTATGACCTGCCCATGCAGGCCGAAGACTATGTACACCGCATCGGCCGCACCGGGCGGGCCGGACGCGACGGCCAGGCCATCACCCTGGCGATGCACGCCGAGCGCCACAAGGTGCGCCGTATCGAGCACTACATGGGCTGCCCCATCCCCACGGAGACCATCCCCGGGCTCGAGCCGCAGGCCCCTGCGCCGAGCCGCCAGAAGCGGCCGGCACGGCACCATGGCAGCCCGGATACCGGGCGACCGGGTGCCGGCAGGCCGGGCGCGGGTCGGGCGACGGCGGGTGGCCGAAATGACACGCGTCGATCGACCGATGGCCGCACTGACGCACGCCAATCTGCGGGTGGCCGCAGTGAAACACGCCGGGCCGCTGCCGATGCCCAGCCCGGAACAGGGCGCCCGGCTTCGCGCGCCGCCCAGAAAACGCCGCGCCCCCGCGCTCAGACCCCCAGATACGCCTGAATCACCCGGGGGTGCTGCAGCAGCTGCTGCCCCGTGTCGGACAGCACCATGTTGCCATTTTCGAGCACATAGCCGTACTGTGCCAGCCTGAGCGCCTGCCGGACATTCTGCTCGACCAGCAACAGCGTGAGGCCGTCTTCGTGGATGGTACGCAAGGCCTGGAAGATCTCGCGCACGATCAGCGGGGCCAGCCCCATCGAGGGCTCGTCGAGCAGCAGCAGCCGGGGCCTGGCCATGAGCGCGCGGCCGATCGCCAGCATCTGCTGCTCGCCGCCCGACAGGTTGCCCGCCAGACCATGCAGGCGTTCGCGCAGGCGCGGAAACAGGTTGAAGACGTAATCGAAATCCTGCGGGCGGCCATTGCCCCCGAATCGATAGGCCCCCAATTCCAGGTTTTCCTTGATGCTCATCGTGGCCAGGATGGCCCGGCCCTCGGGCACCTGGATGATGCCGCGCGCGACGATCTTGTGCGCCGGCAGATGGGTGATGTCATCGCCCTCGAACAGCACCTGCCCCTGCGCCTTGGGTATCAGCCCGGACAGCGCCAGCAGGGTGGTGGTCTTGCCGGCCCCATTGGCGCCCACCAGCGCGGTGATGCCGTTCTGGACCAGGGTGAAATCGATACCACGGACTGCCTGGACATGCCCATAGCGCACGGCAAGACCACGGACTTCGAGCGCATTGCTCATGGCGTGTCCTCATCGTCGCGCCCCAGGTATGCCTCGATCACATCCGGGTTGCGCTGGATGTCGGCGGGCGCCCCGGAGGCGATCACCTTGCCGAAGTTCAGCACGGTGATCTGGTCGCACAGCCCCATGACGAAGTGCATGTCGTGTTCGATCATCAGGATGGTATAGCCCCTGCCCCGTATCTCCTGGATCCAGTTCATCAGTTCGGCGCGTTCACCCGTATTCATGCCCGCTGCCGGCTCATCGAGCAGCAGCAGGCTGGGCTGGCTCGCCAGGGCCCGGGCCAGTTCGAGACGCCGCTGTTCGCCATAGGAAAGATTGTCGGCCAGTTCGTCGGTCTTGTGGTCCAGCTTGAGCCACTGGAGCAGCTCGCGTGCGCGACCGAGTGCAGCCGATTCTTGCTGGCGAAAGCCGCTGGTGCCCAGCAGCATGGGGAAAAAGCCATACATCAGGTGGCGGTGTGCCCCCACGACCACGTTCTGCAGCAGGGTCATGTCCTTGAACAGCCGGATGTTCTGGAAGGTTCGCGCCAGCCCGCGGCGCGCGATCTGGTGGGGTCGCCGGCCCAGCAGGGACGCCTGATGGAAGCGGATGTCGCCGCGATCGGGTGCCAGCAGCCCCGTGATCAGATTGAACAGCGTCGTCTTGCCGGCGCCATTCGGGCCGATCAGCCCATGGATGGCCCCCTCGGGCACCTGCAGGTCGACATCCTGCAGAACCTGCAGGCCGCCGAAACGCAGGGAAATGCGCGACAGTTCAAGCATGGTCTGCCGCCCCCTTGCGCCGCCAGCGCGCAAAACGGGCCGGATCCCAGACCCCCTGGGGCAGGAACAGCACGATCAGGACCAGCACCGCGCCATTGATGATCAGACTGAAATCGATGAATTCATGGAACATCTCGGGCAGCAGCGTGATGATGGTACTGCCCAGCACCGGCCCGACCAGGCTGGTGATCCCGCCCAGGATCGCCATGGTCAGGATATGCACCGCGCGACTGAAGCCATATTCGTTCGGGCCGATGAAAAACGTCAGGTGCGCATCCAGGGCGCCCGCCAGGCCTGCAATGGCAGCCCCCAGGACCAGCGCCAGCAGTTCGTTCGCCGACACATTGATGCCCATCAGGCTGGCCGCCGTCTCATCGCTGCGGATGGCATCGAACGCCCGGCCGATCCGCGCACGCTTGATGCGCCACAGGACGAACAGCACGATGGCCAGGGCCAGGAACACATGCCACCACTGCGTCAGTTGCGGGATGCCGTTGAGCCCGCGTGCACCCCCGGTCAGGGAATCGACGTTCAGGATCACCACCCGCACCACCTCGCCAAAGGCCAGTGTGGCCATGGCCAGATAAATACCCGAAAGCCGGATCACCGGCAGGCCGATGACCAGCGCAGCCAAGGCAGGAAACAGCATGCCCGCGCCCAGCGACACCAGGAACGGCGTGCCCAGCTTCATGGTGAACAGCGCCGCTGCATAGGCCCCGATGCCCATGAACGCGGCATTGGCGATCGACAGCACGCCACAGGCCAGCGTCAGCCAGATGGACAGGGCCAGCAGGGCATTGATGCCCAGCGACAGGATCATGTTGCTGTAAATGGCCCAGAAGGTGATCAGGCTGTCCATGGGCGCATCATGCCTTGCGTTGGGCGGCCGTGCCGAACAGCCCCTGGGGGCGCAGCAGCAGCACGGCAAACAGCAGGCCGAAGGCAATCGCATCGCGCGCGCTGGAACCGATATAGGCCACCGACAGCACCTGGGAGAACCCCAGGAACAGCCCGCCGATGAGGGCACCGGGAATACTGCCCATCCCGCCCAGGATGACCACGGCCACCCCGGCGAGCAGCATGGGCTCACCCATCAGGGGATACAGGGCATTCGAGTACAGACCGATCAGCACGCCCGCCATCCCGCCCAGACCGCCCGCCAGGAACGACGTGGAGAAGAACATGCGTTCCACGTGGATGCCCATCAGGCGCGCGGCCCTGGGCGACTCGGCCACGGCGCGCAGCGCACGGCCATAGCGGGTCCCCTTGATCGCGTACATCAGCAACACCATGAGGGAGACCGAGACCAGGATGATGAGAATCTCGATCACCGTGACCCGGATGCCGGCCACCGCGATCACGTCTTCGGGCAACAGCCCCTGCGGGAATCGCAGATTGTCGGGCCCAAACAGAATGCGCACGCCATTGGCCAGGATGGTGGCCACGCCGATGGTCGCCACCATGAGGATCAGTTCGGGCGCGTCACGTTGACGCAGCGGGCGCAGAATCAGCCAGTCGATGCCGGCCCCCAGCAGGCCAGCGGCCAGAAAGGCCGCCCCCATGCCAGCCCAGAGCGGCAGGCCCAGATCCACGATCGTCACCAGCGCCACATAGGCGCCCGCCATGAAGACCGCGCCATGGGCCAGGTTGACGACGCGCAGCACCCCGAAGATCAGGGTGAAGCCCAGCGCGAACAAGGCAAACACGCAGCCCAGGGAGATGGCATTGATGAGTTGCTGTGCGAGCATGTCGGGAAAAGGGTCATCGAGTGGCTCTGCAGGCGGGCATGGGCCCGCCTGCAGGCCTGTTCAACACGCGACCGCCGCCGGGCCAGCCATGGGCAAGGGCCGGCCGGGGTGCCGCAGGAATGGGTCAGTCGACCAGGACGAAGCGGCCATCCTTGGTGACGCTGATGATGGCTTTCTGGTCGGCATCGTACCCGGTGGGCTGGCCCTGGCGATCGAGATGGCGCTTGAATTTGAAGGGCCCGGTGGCTCCCGTCCAGGTGATCTCGGGCAGGGCATCGCGCAGCGCCGTGCGGTCGGCCGCGATATCACCGCTGAGTTCGATCTGCCCGATGGCCTGGGCAAGAATATTGGCCGCATCGTAGGCCTGGGCAGCGAACTGATCCGGATTGGCCTTGTAGCGCGCATTGAAGGCCTCGATGAACTTCGTGTTCTCGGGCGTCTTGTGGTCGAGCGACCAGGGGCTGCCCACCCACAGGTCGTTCGAGGCCGCACCCGGTGCCGTGGTGAAGATCCGGTCGGAGTTCATGCCATTGCCGCCGATGAACGGCAGGTCGATACCCAGCTGGCGCGCCTGCACCATGATGGGCCCGCCTTCGGCCAGTGCCGCAATGACGATGGCATCGGGTTCGGTGCCCTTGATCTTGGTGAGCTGGGCCTTGAAGTCGACATCGCCCTTGACGAAGGTCTCTTCGGTGGTGATCTCGATACCCTGATCGGTGAGCGTCTGCTTGAAGATGTCGTACTCGTCGACGGTGAAGTCATCGTCATTGCCATACAGGATGGCCACCTTCTTCAGGCCGAGCTTTTCCTTGGCCACGGCCACCGTGACCGGCAGCACGTCGGCTTCGATGACGGCATTGCGGAAAATATAGTCGCCAATGGACGTGATGTCATAGGCCGTGTTCGACGAGCTCAGGGCCACCGTCTTGGCGGATTGGGCCGTGGGGTCGGCGGCCTGGGCCGTATTGGACACCGTGGTGCCGAAAATGGCCAGCACCTTGTCGCCGAAGATCAGCCGCTTGTAGGCATTGATGGCCGCGCCCTTTTCGCTCTTGGTGTCCTGGAGGACCAGCGTGATCGTGTTGCCATTGACGCCACCCGCAGCATTGATTTCATCGACGGCCATCTCGAAGCCATTGACGATGGCCTTGCCATAGAGGGCTCCACCGCCGGTGAGCGCCTGTCCGACCCCGATCTTGATGTCGGCCGCATGCGCCGGTGCGAGGGCCGCGGCGGAAAACAGGGCTGCAATCAGCAGCCGTGCAGAAAGTTTCATGGCTTCAGTCTCCAGTTCTCGTGGGTGAAATCGATTGTAGAATGTAACCCGAATTGCGCGCTGCGACCAGACGGCACGCCCGCCGGGCTGCAATATGCAATATCGTTGGCGCTGCCGTTGCGCCGGCAACGGCTCAAAGGCCGTTGGTGCCGTCGAAGACCTGCGGATTCAGGAGCACGCTGCGGTCCACGTCGCGGATGTCGGTGCGGCCACAGAAGGCCATGCTGACATCGAGCTCTTTGGCCATCAGTTCGAGACAGCGGCGCACGCCGGCCTCGCCGAACGCCCCCAGGGCATACAGGAACGGCCGCCCCATCATCACCCCCCGGGCCCCCAGGGCCACCGCCCGCAGGATATCCTGGCCACCGCGCACACCGCCATCGAGCAGGACCTCGATTTCGCCGCCGACCTCGGCCACGATGTCGGGCAGCATGGAGATCGACGAGGGCGCGCCATCGAGCTGGCGCCCGCCGTGGTTGGAGACGATCAGGGCGTCGGCGCCCGCGTCGACCGCCTTGCGCGCATCGCGGGCATCGAGAATGCCCTTGAGAATGATCTTGCCGCCCCAGCGTTCCTTGATCCACTCGAGATCGCCCCAACTGAGCGTGGGATCGAACTGCTGCTCGGTCCAGGCCGACAGCGAGCTGAGATCGGTGACCCCCTTGGCATGCCCGACGATATTGCCGAACGAGCGCCGCCGCGTCGACAGCATGTGCATGCACCAGTACGGCTTGGTGGCGAGGTTGAGCAGGTTGAGCAGGGTGGGCCTGGGCGGCGTGGACAGACCGTTCTTGATGTCTTTGTGGCGCTGCCCGAGGATCTGCAGATCCAGCGTGACGACCAGCGCCGAACAGCCCGCATTGCGGGCCCGGTCGATCAGCCGGCCGATGAAGTCGCGGTCGCGCATCACGTACAGCTGAAACCAGAAGGGCCGGCTGGTATGCGCGGCAATGTCTTCGATGGAGCAGATGCTCATGGTCGACAGGGTGAACGGAATGCCGAAATTCTCGGCTGCCCGCGCTGCCAGGATCTCGCCATCGGCATGCTGCATACCCGTGAGCCCGGTGGGGGACAACGCAAGCGGCATGGCGACCTCTTCACCCAGCAGGGTGCTGCGCAGGCTGCGATGCTCGAAATCGATCCCCACCCGCTGGCAGAACTTGATCAACGAGAAATCGGCTTCATTGGCCCGGTAGGTCTGCTCGGTCCATGAGCCTGAATCGGCATAATCGTAGAACATGCGCGGCACGCGGCACTGGGCCACCCGGCGGAAATCTTCCACGCAGGTCATTTTGTTCAGTGATGGAAACAAGCCTGGACTCCTTTTTATGGTGCGTCGAGGGCGGCGGGACGAGACAGGGACCTGGCGTGCGCCCCGCTGCAGTGATTCGCTGCAGTGATTATAAGTCGCGCCCACACGCTTGCCACCCGCCTGCTATGCTTCGCCCATGCACCCGAGCCTGCCTGAAATTCATATCCCGTCCGGCCTGCCCCGGCCCGATGCCACCGCCCTTGCCCACGGACGCAAGGTCCAGGACCATCTGGTACGGGCCATAGGCGCCGCCGGCGGCATTCTGCCCTTCCAGCAATGGATGCAGGCCGCCCTGTATGCCCCGGCGCTCGGCTATTACAGCGCCGGCAGCACCAAGCTGGATGCGGCGGGCGATTTCACCACAGCGCCCGAAACCACGCCCCTGTTTGGCCAGACGCTGGCTCGCCAGGTCGCCGAAGTGCTGCGGGTCAGCGGCTGCGCGCAGGTGCTCGAGTTCGGTGCCGGCAGCGGGTCTTTGGCAAACAGCCTTCTTGCGGCCCTGCATGCGCTCGGGATCACGGCGCAGTATCACATTCTGGAAGTCTCCGCCGACCTGCGCGCCCGCCAGCAGGCCCGGCTGGCCGCCTGGGGCGCCCAGGTCCGCTGGCTGGACATGCCGCCCCAGGGCTTCTGCGGCTGCGTGCTGGCCAATGAAGTGCTCGACGCCATGCCCGTCATTCTGTTCCGGTTCGACGCCAGCGGCCAGGCGCACGAGCTTGGCGTGGCCCTGGCCCCTGACCCGTCCGACCCACCACAAGACGGCGCCATGCCCTTTCGCTGGGCGAGCCACCCGCTGGCCGCCGAGGCCGCGCGCCTGGTGGCCGATCGCCTGCCCGCGTGGCCGGGCTACCAGTCGGAACTGAACCTGCGCGCCGAGGCCTGGGTGCGTGACATGGGGCGCTGGCTGCACAAGGGGGTGGCACTGCTGATCGACTACGGCTTTCCGCGCGCCGAGTACTACCACCCGCAGCGCCACCAGGGCACGCTCATGTGCCACTTTCGCCACCACGCCCATGACCAGCCGCTGATCCTGCCCGGCCTGCAGGACATCACGGCCCATGTGGACTTCACGGCCATGGCCGATGCCGCCCTCGATGGCGGGCTGGATGTCCTGGGCTATACCTCGCAGGCCCGTTTCCTGCTCAACCTGGGGCTCACCGACCTGCTGCCCGCCGCCGGGCCACAGGCCGCGCCTGATGCCGCCGCACGGGCCCGTCAGCTGGCTGCCCTGAATACCCTGCTGTCCGAGGCCGAAATGGGCGAACTCTTCAAGGTGCTGGCCATTGGCCGCGGCGTGGCGCCACCCTTGGCCGGCTTTGTCCGGGGCGACCGGCGCGACCGCCTCTGATGCCCGGTCGCCTGCAGCCGTGGGGCAGACCGCAGCTACGCACGCAGAGCCCCGATTTTGCTAATCGGCAAACAACGGCCCGGATGCCAGGGCCTGCAGGCGCGCGGCGCGCAGGGCCTGGCGCAGGCGCTCGACATCGCCACCTGCAGCGCGCGCAATGGCACCGGCATCCACGGCGCGCACCGCATCCAGGCGCCGTGCCCAGCGGCTCTGATCCAGCCCGCGCTGCACGCAGCCAGCGGCCGCCAAGAGGTCCAGGCAGCGTTGCGGGCGGCGCAACGCATCGCAGGACTCGAACACGGCCAGCCAGACCTGCGGACTGTCTTCTCCGGCCGCCAGGCGCTGCAGCAGCGCGGGCAGCAGACGGGCCAGATCCTGGCAGGCGCCCGGCGCCTTGAGATGGGCCTGCAGGCCCGGCGCCGATGCGCGGCACAGCAGCGCATGGCGCTGCGCCAGACCGAGGCCTTGCCGCACCGCACAATCCAGGCCATCGGCCACCGCCGCGTCCCAGACCAGCCCGGGAGCCACCCGTGCGAGCGCCCCACTGGCCTCGAGCACCTGCAGCATGCGTGCCGGGCAGGCCGTCATCAGCCCCTTGGCGAGTTCCTGCCAGACGCGTTCGGGCACCAGCGCATCGACCTCACCCTGGGTGACCAGCGTGCGGCACAGGTCCAGGGTTTCCGGGGCAATGGAAAAATCCACAAAGCGCGCCGCGAAGCGGGCCAGCCGCAACAGGCGCACCGGATCCTCGGCAAAGGCCGGGCCCGTATGGCGCAATACCCGGGCCTGGATATCGGCCACGCCGCCCAGAGGGTCCACCAGCCGCCCATCGGGTGCGCGCGCAATGGCGTTCACGGTCAGGTCGCGGCGCTGCAGGTCTTCTTCGAGGGTGACGTCCTGCCCCGCATGGAACACAAAGCCGTGGTAACCGCGCCCGGACTTGCGTTCGGTGCGCGCCAGCGCGTATTCCTCGTGGGTGTGCGGGTGCAGGAACACGGGGAAATCACCGCCCACGGGCACGAAGCCGCGCGCCGCCATGATTTCAGGGGTGGCCCCCACCACCACCCAGTCGCGATCGCCTGCGGGCAGGCCCAGCAGGGCATCGCGCACCGCCCCCCCCACGATATAGACGTCCAGACCGGCCACGGCCGGATCGGCAGCGGATTGCCTGCCTCGATGCGCAGACGCGCGCACGGACGGCCTGCCTGCCGGCCCGCTCACGGCAGCGCCGTAGCCACCTGGCCATCGGGGCCTACGGTGCCCAGCATGGCTTTCAGGGACTGCGGCTCGCCCGTGAAGAGCATGGCGTAGTAGGCCGTGTTCGACAGGACATTCTTCACGTACAGGCGGGTTTCGGTGAACGGGATGGTTTCGGCGAAGATGGCGCCCTCTACAGGCGCCTGCAACTGCTTGCGCCAACGCTTGGGCCGCCCCGGGCCCGCGTTGTAACCGGCCGTGGCCAGCATCTGCGACCCCCCCAGGTCACGCAGCACCATGTCCAGATAGCGCGTGCCCAGAATGGTGTTGGTGTCGAAATCATTGACCTGCGAAGGCTTGAAGTTCTTCAGGCCGATCTTCTTGGCCACCCAGCGGGCGGTGGCCGGCATGAGTTGCATCAGGCCCGACGCCCCCACCCGTGAGCGTGCATCGGTGATGAAGCGGGATTCCTGGCGGATCAGCCCGTACACCCAGGCAGGGTCCAGATCGATCTCGTGCGCCTTCGCGGCCACCTGCCCTTCGAAGGGCGCAATGAAGCGCTGGCTGAAATCGGACACCTGCCGGGTGAGCAGCGAGGTATTGACCACGCGATCATAGATGTGCTCTTCGCGCGCGAACTCGGCTGCACCGCGCAACTGCGCATCGCTCATGCCGCGCAGCGCGAAATTCCACTCGGGCACGGCCTCGCGACGCCAGCCCTGATCGAACAGGGCCACTGCCCGCTGCAGGCCGGGGTGGTTGCGTGCCTGCGCCACCCAGGCCGGATCCAGGGCTTCGGGCTGGGGCGGCAGGTGGGGCGTGCGGCCCAGTTCTTCGATGGCGAGCAAACCGTAGAAGCCCTGATCACCGGTAATGGCCTCATACAGCCCACGCGCCTGATCCGTCTGCCCGGTGGCTGCCAATGCCCGGCCCTTCCAGTAGCGCCAGACGGGCTCGGCGGCCTGGCGAGCGCTCATCTTGTCGATCGCGGCCGCAACCCGGGCCCAGTCGATGGGCGCCTGGCGCAGTTCGGCACGGACTTCCCAGGCGTGGTTGTAATCGGTCTTCGGAGCGTGCCCGGAGCGCCGATACCAACGCGCCGCATCGGGCTCGACATTGAGTGCCGCCACCAGGCCGAACTGCCCCCAGACCCATTCGAGATTCTGCGCCGGCAACTGGCTGGCCCAGTGGTCTTCGATGTAGCGCGCAGATTTTTCGCGCTCGCCACCGCGTGCCAGCCGTGACAGGGCGATGGTGGCCAGTTCGACATCGACATCCCGGCGTGGCCTGGGGTGTTTTTTCAGCCACTGCAGCGGATTCTTGATGAGCGCGGCATACTGCACCATCTCGGGCGTGTCGAAGATCACCGCCGCCATGCGATCGGCCGGCGCCTGCTTGCCGGCTTCGAGCAGGGCGTGCAACAGGCTGTTGAGCTGGGGCCGATCGAGAAGCTGGTCGGCGGCCAGCTGATCGACCAGATCGCGGCAATCGGCCGTGGGCTGCACCGCATCGAGAACCTCGGCGGCCTGGATCAGCTGCCCGGTCTGGTGCCGGGCCAGCAACAACGCACAGCGCACCGATGCAGAGGGGTCGGACACGGGTGGAATCTGCAAGGCAGCGGCGAAATCGCTTGCGCGCACGCTGGCGAGAATCCAGTCGGCCCGGATGCGCTCGGCCAGGTACGGATTGTCGACCTGATCGAGAAACAGCCGGACATCGGCCTCGGGCACCGGCAGGGTGCGATCCTGCAGGCGCCTGCGCAACAGCCAGTATTCTGGATACATGCCCAGCACGGGGTCGGCCGACGCCAGGGGAGCGAGGCGCGTGACATCGGCCCAGCGCCCCTTGTTCATGGCCTCGTAGGCATCGACCACGGCCTTGCGGGCCGCCGGTGGCACCTGGGGCGCAGGCTGGGGTACGACCTTGGGCGGCAGCATCACCTGGTCGGATGCATCGGCCAGCTGGGCCACCAGCCGCGGGGCGCCCGCAGCCGCCTTGCCTTCGACGGCCGGGCTCGGGTCCTGGGCCCCGGCGCAGGCCACCAGCCCCATCGAGACCCCCAACACGAGCCAGCGCTGCGGCCTGCAACCCCACTGCTTTAGAATGTCCTTCACCATCTTCATCTGCTCCACCGACCCCCATGAATCAGAACGCACAGAATACCCCAGAAGGCCTGCGCAAGCGACTGCGCCAGCTGCGCAGCGCGCTGCCCGACACCGAACGCAGCCGCGGCGCCCTGCTGATGCGCGGGCGCCTCTTCACCTGGCTGGCCACGCGGCGCAGCGCCCTGCGTGAACAGGGCAGGCCCGATCCCCGGCATATTGCCGCCTTCTGGGCCCTGCCCGAAGAGCCCGACCTGCAGGGCCTGCTGCGCCAGTGGGCCATGGACGACGAACTGAGCGTGTCCCTGCCGGTGGTGACGGGCCCGGCGCAGCCCCTGGCGTTCCGCCTCTGGACGCCAGACACCCCGATGCTGCCGGGCCCCTACGGCATACTCGAACCCGAAGGCCCGCCCGCACCGGCGCCGGATGTGATCCTGGTGCCCACCCTGGGCTACACCCGCCAGGGTGACCGCATCGGCTACGGCGGCGGCTATTACGACCGCACCCTGGCGGCCCTGAAGGCCGGCGGCCACCCCTTCATCAGCGTAGGCATTGCCTGGGCCAGTGGCGACCTGAGCGGCGAACCGCACCAGCCCCAGCCGCACGACATCCGCCTGGACGCCATCCTGACCGACAAGGGCTGGGCCCTCGCGGTGCCCGAGCCCTGATCCAGCGCCAGGCCGCGGGTTCTCAGGCCGCCTGTGCCAGCCCGAGGTTGGCGCAGATGCGGCTGACGGCCTCGGCGTGGTTCAGCGTATAGAAATGGACCCCCGGGGCACCGTGCTCGAGCAGGCGGGCCACCAGGCCGGACACCAGGTCGATGCCAAAGGCCCGGATCGAGGCCCTGTCATCACCGAAGTCCTGCAGCCGCAGGCGCATCCAGCGCGGGATTTCTGCGCCGCACATGGTTGAAAAGCGCGCCAGTTGCGTATAGTTGGTGACCGGCATGATGCCCGGGGTGATGGGGATATCGAGCCCGCGGGCCCGCACCCGGTCGACGAAGTCGAAATACGCATCGGCATTGAAGAAGTACTGCGTGATCGCCCCGTCGGCGCCCGCGCGCACCTTGTCGACAAAATGCTGCAGATCCTGCCGGGCGCTGTCGGCCTGCGGATGCATCTCGGGGTACGCGGCCACCTCGATGTGAAAGCGGTCACCGTAGTGCGCCCGAATGAAGCGCACCAGGTCTGCCGCATAGTGCAGCTCACCGGTATCCCCCCCCATGCCTGACGGCAGGTCACCCCGCAGGGCCACGAGCCGCTGCACGCCACGCGCCGCGTAATCATCCAGCAGCACCCGGAGATCGGCCCGGGTGGCCCCCATGCACGACAGGTGCGGGGCGACATCGCCCCCCAGGTTCTGCAGCATCTTCACGGTCTCGACGGTACCGCTGCGGGTGGACCCGCCGGCACCGAAGGTGACGCTCACCCAGGCAGGGCCCAGCGCGGCCAGTTGCTTGGCCGAGCGCACCAGACGCTCTTGCGCGGCGATGTCGCGCGGCGGGAAATACTCGAAGCTGATCGTCGGCGTACTCATGACATGATCAGCAGATTGGCGAGCGCGGTGGACACCAGGCTGTAGATGGCCGCGCCCAGCAGCGCCCACCAGAAGCCATCCACCTGAAAGCCACGCAGGATGGAGCCCGCGAACCAGAACACCAGCGCATTGATCACCAGCAGGAACAGCCCCAGCGTCACCACGGTGAGCGGCAGGGTCAGCAGCACCAGCAGGGGCTTGACCACGGCATTGAGCAGCCCCAGCACCAGCGCGGCGATCAGCGCCGAGCCGAACGAAGAGACCACGATGCCCGGGAGCACCCAGGCCACGATCAGCAGGGCAATGGCATTGAGCAACCAGAGCAGAAAGAGCATGAGGTTTCTCCGAAAGAATCAATAACGATAATGATCGGGCTTGAATGGCCCGGCCACGGGCACGCCGATGTAGTCGGCCTGCTGCTGCGAGAGGTCGGTCAGGCGCACGCCCAGTTTCCCGAGGTGCAGGCGGGCCACTTTCTCATCCAGATGCTTGGGCAGCACATACACCTGGCCCGTGCGGTAATGATCGCCGCGCGTGAACAGTTCGATCTGCGCGATCGTCTGGTTGGTGAAGGACGCCGACATCACGAACGAGGGGTGCCCGGTTGCGCAGCCCAGGTTGACCAGGCGCCCGCGTGCCAGCAGGATCACCCGCTTGCCATCCGGAAAAATGATGTGGTCCACCTGGGGCTTGATTTCTTCCCAGGCAAGGTCTTCGACCGAGGCCACATTGATTTCGCTGTCGAAGTGGCCGATATTGCAGACGATGGCCTGATCCTTCATGCGGTAGAGATGGTCGCGGTCGATCACGTGGTAATTGCCGGTGGCCGTCACGAAAATGTCGGCCTGCTCGACCACCTCGGGGTCATCCAGGCACACCACCCGATACCCTTCCATCGAGGCCTGAAGGGCACAGATGGGGTCGATCTCGGTGACCCACACCTGCGCGCGCAAGGCCGCCAGCGCCTGGGCACACCCCTTGCCGACATCGCCGAAGCCACAGACGATGGCCACCTTGCCGGCCACCATCACGTCCGTGGCCCGCTTGATGCCATCGACCAGTGATTCGCGACAGCCATACAGGTTGTCGAACTTGGACTTGGTGACCGAATCGTTCACGTTGATCGCCGGGATCCTGAGCTCGCCGCGCTGGGACATCTGATACAGGCGGTGCACCCCCGTCGTGGTTTCTTCGGTCACCCCGCGAATGTGCTCGAGGCGGCTGGAATACCAATGGGGGTCCTGGGCCAGGCGCTCACGGATCGCGGCATACAGCACGCGCTCTTCTTCGTTTTCGGGCTGCGCGATGACGCTGGCGTCGGTTTCGGCGCGCGCGCCCAGATGCAGCAGCAGGGTGGCATCGCCCCCGTCATCGAGGATCATGTTGGCCGGCTCACCGGGCCAGTCGAAGATGCGATGGGTGTACTGCCAGTAGTCTTCCAGCGATTCGCCCTTCACGGCAAACACGGGGGTGCCCCCGGCGGCAATGGCCGCCGCGGCATGATCCTGGGTGGAAAAGATGTTGCACGAGGCCCAGCGCACTTCGGCACCCAGTGCTTCGAGCGTTTCGATGAGCACCGCGGTCTGGATGGTCATGTGCAGGCTGCCGGCAATGCGTGCACCCCTGAGCGGCCGGGACGCGGCGTATTCTTCGCGTATGGCCATCAGGCCGGGCATTTCGGTTTCGGCAATGGCGATCTCGCGCCGGCCCCATTCGGCCAGGGCGATATCGGCAATGATGTAGTCGTGTGCAGTCGTCATGGTGATCCTGATGATGCTGCACGGACGAAGGCCGGACACATGCCCACCCCTGCCCGTGCAGGGCTGGGCGCCGTTCGATGAAGAATGCCCCCGAGCCTGACGGCCGCCGTGCCTGCATGACGCAGGTGATCGGGCCGTTGCAGCGCCCCTCGGGGAAAGGTGGGTATTATAGCCGATCAGCCCCGCCGGGCCGTCGCGTACAGCGCGTTGAGCACATGCACCACCGCCCGGGCCACTGGATATCAAGCGGCAGGCAACGTGATGCCCATTCAGGCAGCCGCCTTGAGTACCTGCACCTTGTCGGTGGCTTCCCAGGTGAATTCGGGCTCGGAACGACCGAAGTGCCCATACGCGGCTGACTTGGAATAAATCGGCCGCAGCAGGTCGAGCATGTCGATGATGCCCTTGGGCCGCAGATCGAAGTGCTCGCGCACCAGGCGTGCGATCTGTTCGTCGGGGATCACCCCCGTGCCCTCGGTGTAGACCGTGATGTTGATGGGCTCGGCCACCCCGATGGCGTAGCTGACCTGCACCTGGCACTGGCGCGCCAGACCCGCGGCAACGATGTTCTTGGCCACATAGCGCGCCGCGTAGGCGGCCGAGCGGTCGACCTTGGATGGATCCTTGCCCGAGAATGCACCGCCCCCGTGCGGGCAGGCGCCGCCGTACGTATCCACAATGATCTTGCGGCCCGTCAGGCCGCAGTCGCCCTGCGGCCCGCCGATGACGAATTTTCCGGTGGGATTCACCAGAAAGCGGGTGCGTTCGGTGAGCAGACCCGGCGCAAACACGGGGCGGATGATGTGCTCGATCACGGCCTCGTGGATGTCGGCCTGGGCGATGTCGGGGTGATGCTGCGTGGACACCACCACCGTATCCACTTCGGCCGGCTTGCCGTCGATGTAGCGAAACGTGACCTGCGACTTGGCATCGGGCCGCAGCCAGGGCAACCGGCCGTCCTTGCGCAGTTCGGACTGCCGCTGCATGATGCGATGTGCATACCAGATGGGCGCCGGCATGAGATCCGGGGTTTCGTCGCAGGCATAGCCGAACATCAGCCCCTGGTCACCCGCCCCCTGGTTGAGGATTTCTTCGGGTGTGCGATCGACCCCCTGGGCGATGTCGGGCGACTGCTTGTCATAGGCCACCAGAACCGCGCAGCCCTTGTAGTCGATACCGTAATCGGTGTTGTCGTAGCCGATGCGGCGGATGGTGTCGCGGGCGATCTGGATGTAATCGATGGTCGCCTGGCTGGTGATTTCACCCGCCAGCAGCACCAGGCCGGTATTGCACAGGGTCTCGGCGGCCACGCGCGAGTGTGGGTCCTGGGCGAGCAAGGCATCGAGGATGGCATCGGAAATCTGATCGGCGACCTTGTCCGGGTGGCCTTCGGAAACGGATTCTGAGGTGAAGAGAAAATCGTGTTGTGCCACAGTGCTTTCCTGGCTGGCACCAGCCGCCAGCCGCCAGCCGGTGCGAGGTTGAACGAAAATGCGTTGCACCTCTGCGGTCGGGGCGCGACGCTTTAGCGGATGGAGCCCGCGGGTGAATGCGGGTGATCGCTCCGCAAGTTGTCGGTTAACTCAGCGATCCCGGGCATTTTAAGCGAAAATAAGGGTTTTCCGCATGAAGAACTTCCACCGTCAGGGTCTTTTTCACTGATTCGCTGCGCCCATGTTGCTGTTTTTTGCCCGTCTCATGGCCTGGTTGCCGCTTTCGTGGCTGCAGGCGGCCGGCCGCCTGATCGGTCTGGCCGCCTACCACTACCCCAGCCGCTACCAGCGCCGCCTGCGCCGGCATACACGCTGGGCGGGTTACGGCGACCCCGCCTTCGTGCGCAGGGCAGCCGCCGAAACCGGCGCCATGATGGCCGAGATCCCCAAGGTGTGGTGGCGTACCGAAGAGTGCCTGGCCAGGGTCGTCAGCGACCAGGAGGCCATCGTGCAGGCGGCGCTCGCCGAAGGCCGGGGGGTGCTGTATCTGACCCCGCACCTGGGCTGTTTTGAAATCACTGCACGCCACCTGACCCGCTACGGGCCCATCACGGTCATGTTCCGCCCGGCGCGCCAGGCCATCCTGCAACCGCTGGTCGAGTCCTCGCGCGACATGCACAACCTGCACGCCGTACCGGCCAATCGCCAGGGCGTACGCGAATTCGTGCGCGCCCTGCGCCGGGGCGAAGCCGTGGGCATGCTGCCCGACCAGGTCCCCGGCGAAGGCGAAGGGATCTGGCTGCCATTCTTCGGCGAATACGCGCTGACCATGACGCTCGCCGCCCGGCTTGCACTGCAGACCAAAGTGGCCGTGATCCTGACCGCGGGCGAGCGTTTGCCCCGCGGACGAGGCTGGCGCATCCACTACCTGCGCCTGCCCGAACCACTGCCCGATACGGTCGGGGCCACGGCCATCGCCATCAACCAGGCCATGGAGACCCTGATCCGCCGCTTTCCCGAACAATACCTGTGGGGCTACAACCGCTACAAACAACCCGACGAAGCCCCGCCACACCCCGATGAAATGCAAGCCCCCGGCATGCCACCCGAGGACAGGGTGCTGCCGCCTGCCCAAATGGAACCCCGCCCTGCGCCCGTGACTGACGCCCGCCCCGCACCTGCTGCGCCGGCCTGTGCCGCGCCCCAGGCCCGGCCAACACATCATGAGCACTGAACCGGTGCCTCCGCGGCCCAGGGCTGCGCGCGAAGAAGCCGCGGCACACTCGCCTGCGCGGCCGGGCGATGCCTGTGCACCGCCGGCCGGCGGCGCGCCCTGGCGTGGCGACACGGTGCGGCAACGGCTGCTCGGCCACATCCTGGGCCACTTTGCCCACTGCTCCACGCGCAGCCGTCTGCGCTGGGGTCGCATCCTGGGCTGGCTGGTGCCCCGGCTGCTGCGCTCACGGGCCCACGTGGTCGACGTCAACCTGCAGAAGTGCTTTCCGGATCTCGACCCGGCTGCGCGTCGCGCGCTGGCGGCTCGGCACTACCGGTTGCTCGCACAGTCCTTCGTGGACCGCGGCCTGTGCTGGTACGGCACGCCCGAGCGCATCTGCGCCACCATCAGCCTGCACGGCGAAGCGCACCTGCAGACCCTGCTCGACCAGGGCCGGCGCGTCCTCATGTTCGCCCCGCACTTCATTGCCCTGGATGCCGCCGCCACGCGCCTGACGCTGTTCCTGAAAGAATCCGCCACCCTGTACAGCCGCCAGAGCAACCCGGACGTGGACGAGGTCGTGCGCCGCGGCCGGGGGCGCTTCAACCAGGTGCATCTGGTGCGCCGGCAGGATGGCGTGCGCGGTCTGATCCGCCACCTGCGGCGCGGTACGCCCGTGTATTACCTGCCCGACATGGACTTCGGCCGCCAGGGCAGTGCTTTCGTGCCCTTTTTCGGCGTGCCGGCAGCCACCCTGCTGTCGGCCGCCCAGATCGCGGCGACCTGGGATGCGGTGGTCGTGCCCATCATCAGCCGGCTGGACCCCGACACAGGCCAATACCGGGTCGACATCGGCCCACCGCTCGAGGATTTCCCGGGCGCGGCCGATCCCGAGGCCGCCACGGCCCGCCTGAACGCGCTCATCGAGGCCGAGGTCCGACGTGATCCAGCCCAGTACTATTGGGTGCATCGCCGCTTCAAGACGCGCCCGCCCGGCGAACCCGGCTTTTATTGATCCCGGGCCACTTTGATCCGGGACCACTGGCGGGCTCTGGCTGATGCTGGTCGCGCCGACCCCGCCTCTCCGCCGACCATCCCTGCCCGCGATGCCCGGCCCGGCACCCGCAGGCTGCAGGCGCCCCCCATGGCCGGGCACCCTGCCAGACGTTAAGATAGAGTCATTCTTGATTCACTGCCCCAGACGCCCGACCATGACACCGGACACCTCCCGCGCTCGAGAGATCGCCGAATTTCTCAGCCGGAATCCAGATTTCCTCAGCGAGCATGCCGACGTGTTCGCCACGCTCGAAGTCCCGCACCCGCACAGCCCGGGTGTCATTTCACTGGCCGAACGCCAGATTCTGGCCCTGCGTGCACGCCTGCAGACGCGTGAGGCACACCTCGACCAGTTGCTGCGCCATGCCGACGGCAACCAGCGCATCCACCAGGGGGTCACCGACTGGTGCAGCCATATGCTGGCCGAACCCGATGCGCAGCGTATCCCCGATCTGATCCTCAGCACCCTGTCACGGCAATTCGAACTCGACAGCATCGCCCTGCGGCTATGGGGTCTGGCTGGCCTGCCCGAGGGCGAATATATGCAGGACGTCGCCCAGGAAACCCGCAGCTACGCCGCATCGCTGCACAAGCCGTACTGTGGCCCGGTGACAGCTCAGGATGCGGCCGCATGGCTGGGTGAGGCACCTGCCTCGCTGGCCCTGCTGCCCCTGCGCACCCCGGATGCACAGCAATCCATCGGCCTGCTGGTACTGGGTTCCAACGATGAGCGGCGCTTCACTACCGACATGGGCACCGACTTTCTCGAACAGATCGCGCAACTGGCGGGCGCTGCCCTGAGCCGGCTCGCACCGGATCAGCCCGATGCCATCGCCTGACGCCACCGAAGTCTGGTTGGCTCATCTGGCGCATGAGCAACGCTACTCCAGCCACACCATAGACGCTTATCGCCATGATCTGCAGTTGCTGCAGCGCTGTTGCGCCGGCCAGGCGCTCAAGACCCTCGATGCGCTCGATCTGCGCCAGGCACTCCGACGCCTGCACGGCCAGGGCCACGAACCCCGCAGCCTGGCCCGGGCACTGGCCGCATGGCGCAGCTATTACACCTGGTGCGTGCGCGCAGGTCACCTGAGCGGCAACCCGGCCGTGGGCATACGCGCCCCAAAAGCGCCACGCAACCTGCCCAAGGCCCTGTCGGTCGATCAGGCCCAGGCCCTGCTCGACCGTGCGCAACTGCCACCCGCTGAATCCCCCGTCGAAAAACGCGACATGGCGATGTTCGAAGTGCTGTATTCAGCGGGCCTGCGCCTGGCCGAACTGGTCAGTCTGGACTGGCGGGCCCGGCAAGGCCCGGAATACCGTTCACAGAGCTGGATCGAGCTCGAAGAGGCCCAGGCCATCGTACGCGGCAAGGGCAACAAGACCCGCATCGTCCCCCTCGGGCATCAGGCGCTCGCGGCCCTGCAGGCCTGGCTTCCCGTACGCGCCAGCCTGCTGGCCCCGCAATCCGGCGTGGATGCCAGGGCCGCCCTGTTTCTGGGCGTACGCGGCGCCCGTATCAGCCCGCGCGTCGTGCAGTTGCAATTGCAGGCCCTGGCTCGGCGCACGGGGCTGCCGGTGCACGTGCACCCACACAGCCTGCGGCACAGCTTTGCCAGCCACCTGTTGCAATCATCCCATGATTTGCGCGCCGTGCAGGAACTGCTGGGTCACGCCAATATTTCGACCACGCAGATCTACACCCGGCTCGATTTCCAGCACCTGGCGGCGACGTATGACCAGGCGCATCCGCGCGCCCAGCGGAAAACGGACGCCTGAGCACGCCAGATGATGCCCCAGGCAGAACTTTTGAACGCGCCAGGCAGGTCTCCCAGGCCAGGCCCCTGAGCGCGCCAGACGGGCTTTCCAGGGGGCTTCCCTGGCGGGACCTCCGGATGTGGCCGTGGCGCGGCGGGCGCAGCCCATGACTGGGCGCCGCACTCCTGATCAATGCGCGGTCCCTTCCTGTGTCAGGGCGCGCTCCAGGCCCACGAGCTTGCCCAGAACCCCGACCAGCATGATGGACAGCCCCCCCATCAGCACGGCGATGACCGCAACAACCGGGTCATCAAAGGTACGCATCCTTTGATAGGTCGCAATAGGCAGCGTCATGCTGTCGGGATCTGCAAGAAATACGTTGATCGTGAAGTTGTCCACTGTCTCCACAAGAATGAAGACCAGCGCCGCAATGACACCCGGTTTGAGCTGCGGCAGGACGACTTTGCGGTATTTCCGGAAACCGACAGCCCCCAGATCCTCTGCGGCTTCTTCAAGCTCGGGATTCAGGCCGTTATAGTTGGCCAACAGGGCATTGACGGCCATCGGCAGGCAGAAGATCGACATCGCAATGGTCATCCGAACCAGGCCATCGTTCACGTTCAGATAGCCGAACATCGAAAGCAGCGCGATGCCTGTCACAACCCCCGGCAGCATCAGTGTCGAGCTGAGAATCACCTCGAACAGCTCTGCCTTTGGAATGAGCCTTCGGGCAATGATATGCGCCGTCGCCAGCGAAGAAACCAGACAGATCGGAATGGTGAACACCGTGAGCCACAGGGTGTTCTTGATGGAATTCATGAGAATTGAATTGTCCAGCAGCACCTTGTACCAGCGCAGCGAGAAATTCAAGTCCCATGACCAGTATCGATTCGGAGAAAATGAATACAGGGTGATGATCAGCAACGGCAGAAGCAGAACCACCACCAGCAAGATGGCGAACGCCTCGGTATTGCGCCACCGGATTCTATGGTTGAATAACATATGTCTCATGCCCTGCTTGCCAATGCCCTGTTTGCCAACACCCTGGGCACCACTTTGCCCAGCAGGTATGCAAGTGAAATCGTCAGTATGGACGCGAGCACGAATATGATTGCGACCGCAGCCGCATACGGAATGTCATAATTCAACTCGACCTCCCGATAGACCGCATTGGACAGCAGAACGACCTTGCCGCCGCCCAGCAGAAGGGGCATGACGAAAGTCGACAATGACAGGCTGTAGACAAGTATCCACGCCGAACCGAGCCCGCCCAGGCTTTGTGGGATGATGACCCGGATGAATGTATACAGGCGCCCTGCACCAAGATCCTGGGCTGCCTCCTCATAGATTTCCGGCAGATTCTTCAAGGTGCCGATCAGCACGAACGCACCGTACGGAAAAAGATAATGCAGCAATGCGATGGTCACGCCGGTCGTGTTGTAGATGAGGCTCAAAGGCTGGTCGATCAATCCAAGCTGGAGCATCAGGTCGTTGAATGGCCCCCGCTTTCCCAGCACAATGAGCCAGGAATAGGCCCTGGTAATGGTGCCCGAGAAAAATGTCACCACCAGAACGAACAGGAACAATGATCTGAGCCATTTTCGCCGGATCCGCACGATTGCGTAGCAGAATGGAAAGGCCAACAAAAGCACCGCTGCCGTAACGAATATGGAATACACAATGGTGTAAACGACCACTCCCTTGAGTATGGCGTCATCTGCAAACCTGGCATAATTCGAAAAATCATATGGCGCACCAAAACTGAGGGTGCCCGGCGCCATCGTCGAGGTACTGCTCACAAATAAAATGACATACGCCAGAGTCAGCAAGCCCATCAGTACACAGCTCGGGGCCAGAAGCGCAATTTTCCTGGAATTCATTTCAATCTGATCACACTTTCGGACGGAATCGTCACAAGCACAGGATGGTCCCTGAATTCGTTGTAATGTTTGCGTTTGGTTCTTGTTTCCAGAAATCCGATTTCAGTCTGAACCCTGAGCAGGACGTTCTCCCCTTTCAGGTAGAATTCCGCCACCCGGCCGATCAACTGATTCTCACCAAGGCTTGCGGTCTCTGGCTGACTGCAACCCTCGATCCGGATTTCCTCGCTGCGGATGCCTATGGCAACGGAGCGCCCCGGCGCATCGTCTTCGCTGGATGGAATCGACAGGCTGGAGGCAGCCATCGTGAACACGGCCCCCGTACCCGAAACGCGGTCTATCCTGCCATTCAGGATGTTTTCCACCTTCATGAAACCGGCCGCATACAGATCGACTGGAAAATCATAAAGACTGGTCGGTATGCCATATTGAACGATTCGCCCATTGCCCATGAGCGCAATGTGGTCGGACAGGATCATGGCTTCATCCTGATCGTGAGTCACGGCAATGGTGGTGACGCCCGTTCTCTTCTGAATGTCCCGCATTTCGAGTTGCATGGTACTGCGCAGGCTTTCATCGAGCGCAGAGAACGGCTCGTCGAGCAGCAGAATATCAGGCTCGATGACCAGCGAACGCGCCAGTGCCACGCGCTGTCTCTGGCCACCCGACAGCTGCTTGGGGTATCTGCCCTTGAGATTCGTGATGTCGACCAACTCCAGCATTTCATGGACCTTGGTGTCAATTTCCCTTCTCGGGAATTTCCTGACCCGCAGGCCGAATGCCACGTTCTCGAACACCGTCAGATTCGGAAACAGGGCATAGCTCTGGAACATCATGGAGGTCGGCCTCTTTTCCGGGGGCAGATTCTCGTATTGCTTCCCATTGATGATGATCTGCCCGCTATCCGGTGCGGTGAACCCCCCTATCATACGGAGCAGAGTTGTCTTGCCTGAGCCGGATGGACCCAGCAAGGTGATGAACGCCCCCCTGTCGATCTTCAAATCCAGCGATTTGATGACCTCAGTCGAACCAAATGATTTTGTGATACCGGAAAGCCTCAGAATGCAATCCGGCTCACCGCCATTGAAATCCCGTGTCATTTGACATCCACCATGATCTGATGCATTGAAATCCGCAGGCATGTGCGGATTTCAACATGACTCCATTATTCGCACTCAGTGACTGAAATGCCCCTGATCGCCTGAAACAGGCTGCGTATTCCGACCAGAATGCTTTGTTCTGAAATATCGAATTTCTCATTGTGGTGGCCGCCGACAACCCCACTGCCTATCAGGGTGTACACGGATTTCCCCCCCAATTCGTTCACCCTGTCCATGAAGAAGGTGGCATCTTCGCTTCCCGAGGCACTCCAGGTGGCGGCGCTGACATTCTCGCGCAAGGGCGTTTTGTCCAGGATAGCCCGGATCCGGTTGGCCAATTCTACGTTCGACTCCACGGCCAGTGCATTGCCAACGCTCACGATTTCAGCTGCGATGCCCGATGCGCCTGCATAACCCTCTATGATTTTCCGGCCGTTTTCGGTCAGGTACTCGAGCACCTCGTTGGTGCTCCCCCTGAATTCGATTTCCATTCGGACGCGGTCGGCAATGATGTTTCTGCCCGACCCACCGGATATCTTGCCGACATTGATCCGGCTCGTCCCCTGGCTGTGTCTGGGCAAGGCATGCAATGCGTTGATGATCTGTGCGGCGGCCAATATGGCATTCCGGCCCTTTTCGGGCGACACACCCGCGTGCGCGGCCCGCCCTCTCAGCTCGATGTCCCACTTGCTGCTGGCCAGAAAACCATTGACCGACGGATAGAACATGCTGGTCTCGGCGCCCAGGCCAATGTGCACGGCAAGAAAGTAATCTGCTTCGTCCACGACACCGGCTTTCATCATGGGCAGCGCGCCGCGGCAGCCTTCCTCGGCAGGCTGGAATATGAGCAGGATTTTTCCATTGAGTTCGTGCTGCGCCTGCGTGAGCAGTTTTGCAACGCCCAGGCCAATGGCAACGTGGGCATCGTGACCGCAGGCGTGCATGACGCCGTCATTCCCTGAACGATAGCCTTGCGCTGCCGGGCAGTGCGCGGCATCGGCGGACTCCAGAATGGGCAGGGCATCCATATCGACGCGCAAGGCAATCACCGGACCCTTGCGCCCGGTATCCAGGTAGCCCACGACCCCGGTATGGCCGCCTTTCATCCTCTCGAGCACGTCTTTCGATTCGGGAAATTCCTTCAGGGCCGCATCGAATCTTTGATCCAGCACGTCCTGATCCGGTAATCCATAGATGTATCTGGAATCCATCACATCCTTGCCGAACCGGGTTTCGATCCCCAGGGATTTCAGGTGATTCAGCACCAGCAAGGCCGTGCGAAACTCACTGAACCCCAGTTCGGGATTCATGTGCAAATCACGACGAATCCCGATGATTTCCCTTTCAAAGGCGCTCTCTTTGCTCATTTTCTCCGTCCATTCCGTTGGCATGCGGATTCATTGACAACACATTCAATCGGCGGCACCCCTACTGGGGCCCACTGGTTGGATCAAGCGCCCATTGCACGTATTGTTCCTGTTCCTTCTGGAAACGGTTCCAGATGTCCCGGAGTTCATCGATGGGCCGTTCGCTCCAATCGACCCGCAGGTTGGTGACCGGCCAGCTCATGTCCCTGGAGACCACCAGGCCCGCCGAATGCTCGTCATGGATTTCTCCCCCCCGCGCACAGCCCGCCTGCAGGGCGGATACCAGACGCTCCTCGAGGCATTCATCGGCACGCTCGGCGAAGGTGTCCAGCATGGCGTCGATCACCTTGGTGGAACTCAGCAAGTTCCCGAGCGCAAGGCAATCCTCTCCGATTTTGCCTGCTTTGCCATCGAAAGCCTGCTCACCGGTATGGACAGCCTTGCCGCCATGCAGATCCATGACGCCTATTTGCCTGTATTCCGGGCGATTGGTGTTCCTGATCAACTCTTCGATGATGCTGCCGGGTATTTTTCCGTGCCTCAGCAAGCGCTGGCCAAGTACGCCCAGGTTCGGATCAGTGATGTTCTGTGTGACCACGGCGCCCAGAGGGCTCACCCATGCACACCGGCTGGCCACCGCGATGGAAGACGAACTGATTGCCACGCCAAAGGCTTTGGTTCTTTTGCAGAATCCAGCAATGGAAAATGTCACTCTATACCCCTTATAGTCAATCGCCGCCCCCTTGGGGGACGACGACGTTGCCACCAGCGATCCCGGCAAGATCCACGGGGATCTCAGCCTTTTTCAGGATTGCTGTATTTCCAGTAATTACCCCTGTACCATATGGTCTTGGCAATGAATGCAGCGTCATTCCATTCGCCCCACAGGAAACTTGAAGAGCGGTTGATCTGCCAGGGCAGGCCCAGGAAGTACAAACCCGCCTGGGGTGAGATGCCGTACGTATGGATGGGCGAGCCATCATCTTTCAGGGCCTCATCGACATCGATCCAGTCATACTTGAGCTGGAAGCCATGCGACCAGATGATGTTCCTGATATTGTCGTCCTTGAGGTTCAGGCGTCGTATCGGATACATCTCGTCGTTGGTGATGGGCGGCACATACCAGGCATCTGGATCATCAGGCAGATCCAGCCCATTGCGCATGATGTATTCATCCGCCAGTTTCAGGCTTTCGAGGTACTTCAGGTTGCTGTAGTCTATCGAGCCCTTCAGGGTATTGCGAAATATCACATTGCCATTCTCGAAGCCACTCGTTTGCCCTACGAGCCGCATGCCCATGGCATTCAACTTTCGATAATCGATCGTCTGGCTGATATGGGCGCCACTGACTGCAATCGTGGTATGCGTCTGGCCTTCGATGGGGGTCGCATCCCACATCCCCAGAACGGATGACCACCAGGCGAAATCCATGCCCCGATACGAGCGCGGCGGGCGCATGTTCTGGCCCAGCGACAAGTACACCGTTCGGCCACTGACCATCAGTTCAACAGCGATCTGGGTACCCGACGAGCCCGAGCCGACGACCAGGGTCGCCCCCGGATTCAACTGGTCGGGATTCCTGTACTCGCACGAATGGAGTTGCAGGATATCCTTCGATTTCGGTATCAAGGTAGACTGCCGTGGCGTCCTCATCGTGCCTGAGGCGGCGATGATGTTCCTGCAGGTGATTGTCCCCTCGCTGGTTTCAACACTGAAACCTCTTTTGCCGACCAGCCGCTGCACCCGCCGGACCTGTATCCCCGTACGCACGGGTGCGGCGATGTTCTTCGCATACAGCTCAAGATAGGCCACCAGCTGTTTTGCGGTCGCGAAATCCTGTGCGCCGACGCCCGGGATTTCGAGGGTGGGCAGGCGATCGTGCCATGCCGGTCCGTTTGAAACGAGCGAATCCCATCGATCATTGCGCCAGCTTTCACCGATGCTGTGCTGTTCGAGAATCACGTGCGGGCAGCCATACCGCGTCAGATGCTCACTCGCAGACAAACCGGCCTGACCGGCCCCAACGACCACTGTATCAATATGTTTTTCCAACATGGCGGTTCCGTTATCCATAGGACCTATTTGCAAAACTCTTCGGCGCTCAACGCAATCACCTTGGCCACCTCGACCATCTCATCGATGGCGACATAGGCGCCTTCGGGCCCGCTCAGATTGATTCCGGTCGTTGGTCCGTAATTGATGCTGGGTATGCCGGCAGCCCACAACGAGGAGCTGTCGCATGCCGAATAGGAGAGGGGCAGTACGGCGCCCACGTTATTGGGTTTCTTGCCGGCAACCACCTCGTAGTTTTCAGCCACGATCCGGACGATGTCGGAGTCGACTGGGACATCCACCGATTCCATCACGATGGTTCTTCTGCCCTTGATGATCTCGGGCGGTGGCAGGGTGATGGCATAGTCCAGCTCCGGATCCGCCTCTTTCAGCGGCGCCAGATGCCGTTCGATGTCGTCGATGATGGCGTCCGCAGTCTGGCCGGGCAAAAAGTGCACATCCAGGACTATGGTGCATATGTCCGGCACATAGGGCGCTTCGGCCAGGCTGTAGCTTTCGCCGCGCCCGCCAATGATTGAACCCACATTGTGCAGTGGCAGTTTGGGCAGCTGCGGATTGGCTTCAATGGAAAATTTCAGCGTTTCAAGGCGCTTGACGAGACCCGCCATCTTGTTGATCGCATGGATGGTGTTTTCCATCCGGCTGATGTGCCCTGAATACCCCTTGACCGTGATGCCCAGGTGGATGATTCCCGCATGCATCGTACAGATGTTCCCCGGCCCGAAAGGCTCCGTCAGGATGGCCGCGTCCGTCCTTAGCCCGCTTTCCATCAAATAGGACGTACCGACGCCCCCTTGCGTCTCGCCCGCAACACAGGCAACGACGATATCCCCGGAGAGTTTCCTGCCGGCCTTGCGAAAGGCTTCGGCGGCCATGATCATGGTGGCCAGCCCGCCTTTCATGTTCTGCAGCCCGTGCCCATAGAGTTTGCCATCATCTTCCCAGGGCTCCCAGGGGTTCCTGTCCCACCCAGTGGTGAGCGAATTGATGTCGATATGACCGTTGAGCATGAGGCTGCGGCCATTGCCGGTTCCTTTCAGGCGCGCAATGGTTTGATATCGTCCTGGCTCCACTTCCTGGAGCTCGACTTCATAGCCCCGTTCCCTGAACCAGCTCTCCAGAAACCGGGCGATGGGTGTTTCCTCTTCCTTGAAACTGGGTATCCGCGCCAGTTCCTTGGCAAACTCCACGATCTCGCGTTCGTCGATGTAGTCTGTGATGTTGCTCTTCATTTCACGCAGCTCTCGTTTGTCTGTCATTCATTGTCTTTCTCCGTCTGTCGGCCATACTGAATCGGGATATGTCCTTCGACATATCCCGACCAGACCCATTATTTGGCTATTTCGCTATGGAAGCGCCGCGACCATTCATCGGCATGTTCGTTCAGGATGACTTCGTCGATGGAAATCAACTGATCCTCGGCCGGCATCAAGCCCGATATTTCTTCGGGTGCCTGCGCCTTCCGGTTGACAGGTACCGAGAAATGGCCTGCAGCGAGCTTTTCCTGAGCATCCTTGTTCAACACGTAGTCGATGAACTTCGTTGCGGAATCCTTCTTCGGCGTGTTCACCAGCATCATGACGTCGTAGGTGATTGGCGTCGGCGCAGGAATGACCATTTGCAGATTGTCGACGTCTTCGGCCAGGGCTTCCTTGAAGACCGGCGTCGCTACCAGAATATCCACCTCGCCTGTGGCAATCGCCTTTCTCGCATCGGAATCCGACGGGAACCAGACCGAAACATTCGGCGCAAGGCGCTTGAGCGCGTCAAAGCCGGGATCGATGTTTGTGATATCGCCACCATTCAATACAGACGCCAATACCAGCAGGCGCCCCTGATACATTTCGAACGCCGGAGCCGCAATATTGTTCTTGTAGCCTTCATTCCAGAGATCTTCCCACTTCGTGATCGGTGCATCAACGGCGTCTCCGCGGTAGACCACATTCAGCGGGTAATAGTACGCACCGACCCAGTTCTCGCTGATACCTGAACTTATTATGTCGTCCTTGTTGGTCAGCGCATCGAGATCTATTTTTGCGAACAGTTCCGTGTCATTCTGCGCTCTGGCTGCAACCGATGAGGTCGTGAACCATACATCGACGTTGGGATTGGCGCGATTCTGCGATATCTGTACCAAACCTTCCGTGGACGAAGTCTGCGGAATCGGGTTGACCTTGATTCCAGTTTCTTTCGTAAAGGCGTCAGCAATCTCCTGCAGCCCCTGCTCCCAGGTAATCCCCCAGGCCTTCACATTGATGGTTTCTGCCGATGCGTTGGACACCAGCAAGGCCGCTGCACACAGCCCAACCAAGCTCATTTTCATGTGTTCCCTCATACAGATGATTGATCAAGATAATGGAATGCAATTCATGTATTTTTTGCTCATGACCCTCCATGATTCACGACAGTGCCGCATCGGCAGACAGATCGAGACGAGATGGTCCAGACGCATTCGGTTGGCGATGATCATGGGCCGCCAGGACCAAACGGCCAGGACAGCAGGCCCCCCGCAGGCCAGCGCGATCTTTGCCTGTCGTTCCGATATTGGATTTTCTCCATGTACCCGATCACCTGCCTTCGGGCGCACTGGAGAATCGTGTTTGGGATATGCCCGGGGAATCGCCCACCAGGGGCCGTTCCCGGCATGTCTTTGATTGCCTGAACCCCACTATGCCCTGCAGCCTGCATCGGCTGCCGACGGGGGTTCCCGCCACCGCTCTTGAAGCGGCATTTTTCCGGATGACCAGGAATTCAACCTCTGATGACCTGGACATCATGCAAACCAATGCTTTTGACATGGATTTTCGGATTCTGCTCCGGCTTGTACAACGGAGCAATATACTTGATACAAATCAAATTTAACAGTAAGGATAAACCCTAGTATCCGGCCAGCAGCACACAGGCCCCGGCCAGGGCCAGCCAGGGGCCAAAGACCAGCGCCTGATCCGCCTGCAGGCGCCTGCGCCAGGCCAGCCAGGCCGCCATCACCAGCCCGCAGAGCGAAGCCAGCAGGAGCACCATGGGCAGAGCCTGCCAGCCCAGCCAGGCACCAAGCGCCGCGAGCATTTTGAAGTCACCCTGGCCCATGCCCTCACGCCGGCGCAGCAGCGCATAGCCATGTGCAATCAGCCATGGAATGCCATAGCCGGCCACGGCCCCGAGCAGGGCCTCGGTCAGGGGCGCAAACGTACCATCGAGGTTGACCAGCAGGCCAAGCCAGAGCAGAGGCTGGGTCAGGCCGTCCGGCAACAGGCCGGTGCGCGCGTCGACCCAGGCCAGCATCCACAAGGCCAGCAAGAAAATGACCGCGGCAAGCGCGGCCCAGTTGGCCCCGAACCGCAAGGCGCATCCCAGGGTCAGCAACAGGCTGCCGGCCCACCAGAGGCCGCGAGCCCGCTTGCGTTGCAAGGGTGCCACGGGCCACAGGGGGGCAATGAGGGCCGGTGCCGGGTCCGCCTCCGGTGGCCAGGCCAGCGCCTGCAGCAGCCGGGCAGACCACAGCGGCAGCGCCGCCCCCAGCAACGCGCCCAGCAGCAGGCAGGCTGCCATCCCGAACCATACGGACGTTGGCCACGGGGCCCAGAGCGTTGCAGTCATTGGAGGCGTCTATCAGTATGTTCTGGAACGGCGGCGCGACTGCACACGCTGCTGCAGCGCGATCAGACCCGGCACGGGCGCCGCGCCGCTGGCCAGGATGCAGGTACAGGGCACCGCGCCGCCACCATGGCCACTGTAGCGTTCGTTCAGCGGCCGCACAATGCAGCCATGTGTCAGATCTGCGACGCGGCATCCGCCCCAGCGCCCAGCACCCGCAGCAGTTGCCCTGCATTGTGCTCGAGCATGCCCAGATACGTACCGGCTGGCTGGCCTGGCCTGTCCAGCGTGTCGGCAAAAAGCGGTCCGGCCAGGGGCACACCGGTTTCGCGGGACACCTGCTCGAGCGCCTGCGAGGGGCTGCCTTGCTCGAGAAACAGGGCCCGCACGGGCTGGGACCGCAGCGTACGGATCCAGGCGGCCATGACGCGCGCCGAGGGTTCGGCATGGCCGCCTGCATCGCGCAAGGGCAGAATGCGCAGGCCCCAGGCCTGGGCCAGATAGCCGAATGCATCATGCGCGGTGGCCAGCACACGGTCTTCGGGCGGCACCTGGGCCAATTGCCCGCGCCAGCGCGCATCGGCTGCAAGCAATCGGGCGGACAGCCGCTCGGCGCGCGCCTGATACTGTGCGGCATGGGCTGGATCCGCCTGCGCCAGACCCGCCGCAATCTGGCCGAGATAGTGCGCGCCCAGCGCGGGATCCTGCCAGGCATGCGGATCCGGTAGCGCCTGTCCCGGCATGAGACGTGGCGTCACCCCCTGGGTCGCAACCACCTCCAGCCCGGCAAAACCCGACGCTGCGCGCAGGGCCGGCAACCAGCCTTCGAGGTTCAGGCCGTTGCTCACCAGCACCTGTGCACGACCCAGCGCCTGTAGATCACCCGGGGTGGGTTCATGGTCATGTACCTCGGCCAGCGGGCCCACGATCACGTGCACATCCACCCATTTGCCACCGACTTCGCGCACCATGTCGCCCAGAATCGAGAAAGTGGCGACCACGGGCACCGGGCCCGCGGCCGCACGCACCGGCATGGGTGCAGCCGCCAGCCCCGACAGCAGCAGCACAGGCGCCAGGCTGGTACCCAGCCCCGTGGCCACCCACGCCACCCGGCGGCGCTGACGCCGCCAGGCCTGCCACAGGCCACCGCGCGGACCGGCGGCCACCGACAGAAAATACACCAGCCCGGCGAGCAGAATGATGGCCGGGGAGGCGGCCACATCGAAGTGGTATGACAGCACCAGCCCCGCCCAGGACGCCAGTGCCCCCAGGATGGCGGCGAGCACCATCTGGCCCCCCACCGAGTGCACCCAGAAGCGCGCAGCCGTGGCCGGCAGCATCATGATCCCCACCACCATCAAGGTGCCGAGCACCTGAAAGCCAGCCACGAGGTTGAGTACCAGCAGCAGCAGGAATGCCATGTGCGCCCAGGCCCCGGCACGCCCGCCTTCGGCCCGCAGAAAGTCCGGATCCAGGCATTCGAGCACCAGCACGCGGTACAGGGCAGCCAGGGCCAGCAGGGTCAGGCTGCTGACAGCCGTGACCAGCAACAGGGCGGCATCGCCCAGGCCCAGAACAGTGCCGAACAAGACGTGCATGAGATCGGCACTGGTGCCCTTGAGCGAGACCAGGAGAACCCCGAGCCCCAGGGAAACGAGATAGAAGGCTGCGAAACTGGCATCTTCACGCAGCGGTGTGATGCGCGACACCAGCCCCGCCAGCACCGCCACGACCACCCCGGTGATGAGGCCACCGAGGGTCATGGCCGCCAGGGAAAAGCCGGCTGTCAGGAAACCCACGGCCACCCCCGGCAAGATGGCGTGCGCCATGGCATCGCCCATCAGGCTCAGGCGTCGCAGCACCAGCACCACGCCCAGCGGACCCGCGGCCAGCGAAAGCGCCCAGGAACCGACCAGGGCGCGACGCATGAAGCCAAAATCGAAGAAAGGCTGCACCAGTACGTGCCACAGCGTACTCATGCCGCCTCTCCTGCACACAGATGGCGCGCCAGATGCAGATGCGCCGGGGTGAGCACCTCGGACGTCGGCCCCCAGGCCACCTGCTGGCGCGCAAGCAGCAGGCTGTGTGGAAAATGGGCGCGCACCATATCCAGATCATGCAGCACCACGATCAAGGTGCGCCCTTGCGCGTGCCATTGCTGCAGCAGCGCCAGCAGATCCTCGGTCGTGGCCCGATCCACTGCGGCAAAGGGCTCGTCGAGCACGATGACCCGGGCATCGCGCACGATGAGCCGCGCAAACAGGGCGCGCTGCAGTTGGCCGCCCGACAGGGTAGCGATGGGCTGGCGCCCCAGGCCCGCCAGCCCCACGGCCTGCAATGCGGCTTCGACGGCCTCATGATCAGCCTGCGACAGGCCACGCCAGGGCCCCAGGTGACGCCAGGCGCCCAGCGCCACCAGATCGAACGTGCGCATCGGCACCGTGCGATCCAGCGTGCCACGCTGCGGCAGGCAGGCCAGCTGGCCGCGCACGCCCTCATGCAGCAGGATCTGCCCCCGTACGGGGGCCAGACGCCCGGCGAGTGCATCGACCAGCGTGGACTTGCCGGCCCCATTGGGCCCCACGATGGCCGTCAGGGACCCCTGGTTGAACACGCCGTCCAGATCGCGCACGATCACCCGCCCCTGGCGGGCCAGCCAGACCCGCTTCAACGTAATCGCTGGCAATGCGGCCGTGACTGGTAGCGCGCCTGTGGCTGGCAGCGCCTTCTTGACCGGCAATGCCTCTTTGACTGGCAATGCGTCTTTGGCTGGCTGCGCGCCTATGGCTGGCTGAGCCTCTGCGATCGAGGCACCCATACCCGCGGCATCGCTGGCCGGCGAGGCCGGCGGCGTGGCCACTGCGTGCTGGCCGAGCCTCATTGCAGCGCCCAGAAGGTCAGCCACCACAGCACCACCACCACCCCGCCGGCAGCGGCCATGCGGCTGGCTGCCGAGGCCAGCAGTGCCGAACTCCGTATCCGACGGGTAGAAACCAGAAATGCCATGCGGGTGCACCTGAATCGTGAAGAAAGAAGTAGAATGTTATGTTATAACATAACCATCATGTCCCAATCTGCCGATACCTTGGGCAAACGTGCCATCGCCCGCCAACTGTCCCACGCCGAGCAGCTCTGTGCACAGCGTGGAACGCGCTTGACCCCATTGCGCCGCCAGGTGCTCGAAGCCCTGCTGCACCATCCGGGCAGCCTCAAGGCCTACGAACTGCTTGCCTTGCTGCAGGATTCACAGCCGGGTGCGGCCCCGCCCACGGTCTACCGTGCCCTCGATTTCCTGACCGCTCAGGGCCTCATCCATCGTCTCGATGCCATCAACGCCTGGAGCGCCTGTACAGACGCGGGTGGCGAGCGCCACGACCTGCTGCTGGTGTGTACCCGCTGCGGGCGGGTGGCCGAACTGAATGACCCGGCATTGGGCGCGCAACTGGCCCGCTGCATTGCGCGTGCCGGCTTTGCCCTGGCAGACGACGAGTCCGAACTCCCTGAAGTACGGGCGCTTTGTGGTACTTGCGCGACACGGCCCGGCGTCTGAAACCCGTTCCCGGCAAGCCGCAGCGGACCATCAGAGCGCCAGCCCAGGGGCTGTGCGCATACCGGCCGGTTCGCCCGACGGGCGTATGTGCCGGGCCCGAACGGACCTGGACCAAGCACAAGTTTGCCCAATCCTTACTATCATGATGTAATGGCGTGTTCACCCTTGCCACTTGACAAAAATGAATTCTGCCTTATCGGAGCCCATGATCCCCGTCACGGTTCTGACCGGTTTCCTCGGGGCGGGCAAAACCACCTTGCTGCGCCGCATTCTGTCCGAATTCCACGGGCAGCGCATTGCGGTGATCGAAAACGAGTTCGGTGAAGAGAACATCGACAACGATCTGCTCGTGCAGGACAGTGAAGAACAGATCATCGAACTGAGCAACGGCTGCGTGTGCTGTACGGTGCGCGGTGATCTGGTGCGCACGCTGGGCGATCTGGCCGAACGCCGCGCCCGGGGCGAGCTGGCGTTTGACCGGGTCATCATTGAAACCACCGGCATGGCCAATCCGGGCCCGGTCTGCCAGACCTTCTTCATGGATGACGAGATCGCCGAAACATTCCGGCTCGATGCCGTGATCACCGTGGTCGATGCCTGCCATGGCATGGCCACGCTCGATCGCCAGGAAGAAGCCCAGCGCCAGGTGGGCTTTGCCGACCGCATCCTGGTCTCCAAAAAGGATCTGGTCAACGAGGCCGATTATCAGGCATTGCGCAAGCGCCTGATGCACATCAATCCGCGCGCCACCATCGCGCCCGCGCACTTCGGCGAAACCGACCTGAACGTGCTGCTCGATGTCAGCGGCTTCAACCTGGATGCCATCCTCGACATCGACCCCGAATTCCTGGCCGAACAGGCCCACGATCATGACGCCCATCATGACCACGAACACGGCCACGATCACGAAATCGACGAAGAGGGTCACGAGTGCGGCCCGGGCTGCCACCACGACCACCATGGCCACCATCACGCGCACCACGACGACATCGGTGCATTCGTGTTTCGCTCCGAACGGCCCTTCGACCCGGAACGGCTCGAGGATTTCCTGAGCGGCGTGGTCCAGATCTACGGCACCGACCTGCTGCGCTACAAAGGCATCCTGTACATCAAGGGCATCCAGCGGCGCATGCTGTTCCAGGGGGTGCACATGATGTTCGGCGCCGAACCGGGCAAGCCCTGGACAACCCGTGAAACACCGAATACCCGCATGGTCTTCATCGGCCGTACACTGCCCAGGGACATCTTCACACAGGGGCTGGAACAATGTCTGGCCTGAACGCTGCCTCGGCACCGCCCCGCAATCCGATGCGCAGGCAGCCAGACACCCAGACACAATGACAAAGGATCACGACATGGCTAGCAAATCCAGTGCACACACTCCGGTCCGGCTGCTGACCGAAAAGGAACTGTTGGCAATGCCCGAGAAGGACTACATGAACGACGCCCAGCTGGCATTCTTCCGCGAACGCCTGCGCGAACTCGAGCACGAAATCCTCACCAATGCCGGCGCCACCACCGAAAACCTGCGCGAAACGCAGTACGTCCCCGACCCGGCCGACCGGGCCACCATCGAAGAAGAGCACGCACTCGAACTGCGCACCCGCGACCGCGAGCGCAAGCTGCTCAAGAAGGTGCAGCAATCCATCGCGCGCATCGATACGGGTGAATACGGCTGGTGCGAAGAAACCGGCGAACCCATCGGTCTGGCCCGTCTGCTCGCGCGCCCCACCGCCACGCTCTCGCTCGAAGCCCAGGAACGGCGCGAAATGCGCCAGAAACTGTACGGTGACTGACCCGGTGTGCAGCAGGCCTCGCCGTTCAGCGCAGAAAAGAACAACCGATGCGCGATAGGGCCATGACCCCCGATGCCCTGCCGGCTCCAGGCCGGGCACGCGGGCACAGTGCCGCCCGCAGGCCTTGAAATAACCACATTCGCCCCCATGTAGCTCTACCCCAGCCAAGAGAGCACCATGGAATCCTTTCACGCCACCACCATTCTTTGTGTCCGTCGCGGTCAGCAGGTGGCCCTGGGTGGCGATGGCCAGGTTACCCTGGGCAACATCGTCATCAAGGCCACGGCCCGCAAGATTCGCCGCCTGTACCACGACCGCGTACTGGCGGGCTTTGCAGGCGCCACGGCCGACGCCTTCACCCTCCAGGAACGCTTCGAGGCCAAGCTCGAAAAGCACCAGGGCCACCTCATGCGGGCCGCGGTCGAGCTCACGCGCGACTGGCGCACCGACCGCGTCCTGCGCCGCCTCGAGGCCATGCTGATCGTGGCCGATGCCGAACACACCCTCATCCTCACTGGCAATGGCGACGTGCTCGAGCCCGAACATGGCATCGCCGCCATCGGCTCCGGTGGCGCCTACGCGCAATCGGCCGCCCGCGCCCTGCTGCAGGCCACCGATCTCGAGCCGGCCGAGGTGGTCGCCCGCTCGCTCGAAATCGCCGGCGAACTCTGCATCTACACCAACCAGAATCACATCATCGAAACGCTGTAAACCCTCATGTCAGACGTCAATACCCCCATGACCCCCCGCGAGATCGTCTCCGAGCTCGACAAGCACATCGTCGGCCAGGAGCGCGCCAAGCGCTCGGTTGCGGTGGCCCTGCGCAACCGCTGGCGCCGCCAGCAGGTCGCCGAGCCGCTGCGCCATGAGATCGTGCCGAAGAACATCCTCATGATCGGCCCCACGGGGGTGGGCAAGACTGAAATCGCCCGCCGCCTGGCGCGGCTTGCCAATGCCCCGTTCATCAAGATCGAAGCCACCAAATTCACCGAAGTGGGTTACGTGGGGCGCGACGTGGACACCATCGTGCGCGATCTGGTCGAAGTCGCCGCCAAGCAGATCCGCGAAACCGAGACCCGGCGTGTGCGCACCCAGGCCGAAGACGCGGCCGAAGACCGCATCCTCGATGCCCTGCTGCCACCGCCGCGCAACGCCCGCGGCGAACCCGAGCGCGAAGAAACCAATACCCGGCAGATCTTTCGCAAGCGCCTGCGCGAAGGCCAGCTGGACGACACCCAGATCGAGATCGACATCGCCCAGGCGCCCGCCCGCATGGAAATCATGGCGCCACCCGGCATGGAAGAAATGACCGAGCAGTTGCGCGGCATGTTCGCCGGTCTGGCCCAGGGCAAGACCAAATCGCGCAAACTGTCGGTGCGCGAGGCCTTCCGCCTGCTGGTGGATGAAGAAGCCGCCCGGCGCATCAATGAAGACGATCTGCGTGGCCACGCGGTCACCCTGGTCGAGCAGCACGGCATCGTCTTTCTGGATGAAATCGACAAGATCGCCGCGCGTCAGGAGCAGGGCGGTGCCGATGTCTCGCGCCAGGGCGTGCAGCGCGACCTGCTGCCGCTGGTCGAAGGCACCACGGTCAGCACCAAGTACGGCATGGTCAAGACCGACCATATCCTGTTCATCGCCTCGGGGGCCTTCCACCTGTCGCGCCCGTCAGACCTGATCCCCGAACTGCAGGGCCGCTTCCCCATCCGGGTCGAGCTCGATTCGCTCACCACCGAAGACTTCGTGCGCATCCTGAACGAAACCGACGCCTCGCTGGTCAAGCAATATGTCGCCCTTCTGGGCACCGAAGACGTCACACTCGAATTCACCGATGAAGGTATTCACCGCCTGGCCGAACTGGCCTGGCAGGTGAACGAGCGCACCGAGAACATCGGCGCGCGCCGCCTGTATACGGTGATGGAAAAACTGCTCGAAGACCTGTCGTTCGAAGCGGCCAACCCGGGATCCGACACGGTACGCATCGATGCCGCCTACGTGAACGACAAGCTGTCGGAAGCCGCTGCCAGCCAGGACCTGGCCCGCTACGTGCTGTAGCCCGCCACAGCCGTGGGCTGCGCTGGCGCCGTTGTGGCTGGGTGGCTGCAGCTGGATGACAGCGGCTGGGCGGCTGCGGCAGCCGCCATGAGGCGGCCATCCATGAGGCGGCCATGCATGGCCCGCGGGTTCACTTGCCCAGTTGCACGATGCGGTACTGCTTGTCGTTGCGCTCGGCCGTGAACTTGACCGTATCGCCCGCCGACACCCCGGCCAGCAGGGCGGGGTCGATCTGATAGACCAGCGTCATGGCCGGCAGCTCGAGTGCGGCGATTGCACCGTGCTGGATGGCGATCTTGCCCTTGGCTACATCGACCCGCACCACCTTGCCGCTGGCCTGTGCCTGCACGGGCTGGGCCACCACCACCTGCGCCGCCAGACCCGTGGCGGCCAGCAGGGCCACGGCCCCCGCCGAAAGCGTGCTTGGGTTCATGCGCTACACTCCCTTGAATTTTCAGCAACTGGATCAGCATACCGCGAAACGCGCGCATTGCGCCGCACCCATGCCTGAGCCCTCCGCCACCAGAGACCACTGCGCCAAAACCGCCGTGCCAGAGACCACTGCACCAAAAACCGCCATGCCAGAGAACGCGGCACCCGACACCCCCGCAGCCACGCGCCCGCACGGTGGCGTGTCCGGCTACACCCTGCGCCGCGCCACCCCGGCCGATCTGCCTGCGGTGCACCGCCTGATGCACGAAATGGCCACATTCGAACAACTGCTCGACACCTTCCGGGCCACGCCCGCAAGCCTCGCGCGCAGCTTCTTCGGCCCCGAGCCTGCCGCGCACTGCCTGGTCATCACGCCGGACGACCAGCCTGGGCAACTGGTGGCCTATGTCATGTGGTTCCACAATTATTCCAGCTTCCTCGATCGGCGCGGGCTGTATCTGGAAGACGTGTATATCACGCCCGGGCATCGTGGCCGGGGCCTGGGCGGCTGGGTGCTTCGGCACCTCGCCGCCCAGGCACTGGAGCTCGGTTGCGGGCGCTTCGAATGGGTGGTGCTCGACTGGAACCAGAATGCAATCGACTTCTATCGCCACCATGGCGCCGAAGTCCTGCCAGACTGGCGCATCGTGCGCGTCACGGGGGACGCGCTGCGGCGCCTTGCCAGCCCCGCGTCCGGGGATGCGGCGCCACATTGAGGCTGGGCCGCACATCAGTCGTACGAGCGTCGATCCTCGATCAGCCGCCCGTCTTCGGGCAGGCCGCCCGGCGCCGTGAAATGCACCTCGCCGCGCAGCTTGGTGACTTCACGCATCGCGTCGGCAATCCGGCCCTGCAAGCCATCCGGGTCAGCCCCCACCTCGACCTGCAGAATCATCTCATCGCTGCTCATGCGGCCGTCGACGACCAGCCTGGCCTTGTGGATCTCGGGAAAGCGCCCGACGATCTCTGCCACCTGACTGGGATAGACAAACATGCCCCGGATCTTGGTCGCCTGATCGGTGCGCCCGAGCCAGCCCCGGATGCGCTTGTTGGTGCGCCCTGTGGCGCATTGGCCCGGCAGTACGGCCGACAGATCACCCGTGCCGAAGCGGATCAGCGGGTAATCCGGGTTCAGGTTGGTGACCACCAGTTCACCCATCTCGCCATCCGGCACCGGGGTGCCCGTGCCCGGGTGGACAATCTCGACGATCAGGTCTTCATCCAGCACCAGGCCCTCGCGCGCCGATGTCTCATACGCGATCAGGCCGACATCGGCCGTGCCATAGCACTGAAAGCCCTGGATACCCTGCGTGATCAGCCAGTCTCGCAGGCTGGGTGGAAACGCCTCGGCCGACAGAAGCGCCTTGGCCAGGCTCGGAATGCGCACCCCAAGCGCCTGGGCCCGCTCGACGATCAGCCTGAGAAAGCTGGGCGTACCCACATAGCCCGCCGGACACAGATCGGCGATGGCGCGCACCTGCTGTTCGGTTTGCCCCGTGCCCGCGGCAAACACGGTACACCCCAGCGCATGCGCTGCGGCTTCCATCATGGCGCCCGCCGGGACGAAGTGATAGCTGAACGCATTGTGCACGAGCTCGCCACGCCGAAAGCCGGCCGCGTACAGGGCGCGCCCCATGCGCCAGTAATCCCGGCCCTTGCCCTGAAGCTCGTAGATGGGCCCCGGGCTGGCGAACACACGCGGCAGGTCGGGCCCGTAGACCAGGGCACTGAAGCCGCCGAACAAGCCGCTTGCGCCATTGCCCTGCCGGTGGCTGCCCTGAAGTTCGCGCAGATCATGCTTGCGCGTCACCGGCAGTTGCTCGAGCGCCTGGCGGTCGCGCACCTGCGCGGCGTCCACGCCCGCCAGAATGGCCGAGAACATGGGGGACCTGGCCTGCGCATGGGCAATCTGCCGCTGCAGTGCTGCCATGAGGGCCATTTCGCGTTCTTGCGCGGTGCGCGTCTCGCGCTCGTCGTAGTATGGGCTGCTCATCATCGTTTCACGCCAACCAGCGCTTGCGCCGTTTGTAGCTTTTGACATCCCTGAGGCTGGTGCGCTCGGCGTCACCGACCCCAAGATAGAATTCCTTCACATCTTCATTGTTGCGCAGATCGGACGCCAGCCCATCGAGCACGATGCGCCCGTTTTCCATGATGTAGCCGTAGTCGGCGTACTTGAGGGCCATGTTGGTGTTCTGCTCGGCCAGCAGGAAAGTGACCTGTTCGCGCTGGTTCAGATCATGCACGATATTGAAGACCTCTTCAACGATCTGGGGCGCCAGGCCCATGGAAGGCTCATCGAGCAGCACCAGCCGCGGATCGGACATCAGGGCGCGCCCGATGGCGCACATCTGCTGCTCCCCACCCGAGGTGTACGCTGCCTGCGAATGGCGCCGTTCCTTGAGACGCGGGAAATAGGCATAGACCTTGTCCAGGTTGTGCATGGTATCCGCCTTGCGTTTCAGGGTGTAGGCCCCGGTCAGCAGGTTTTCCTCTATGGTCAGGTGCGCAAAGCAATGGCGCCCTTCCATGACCTGTATGACCCCGCGCTTGACCAGATCGGCGGGCGTCAGCCGTTCGATGTGCTCGCCGCGCAGGGTGATGGAGCCTTTCGTGACCTCGCCGCGTTCGGCCCCCAGCAGGTTCGATATGGCGCGCAGCACCGTGGTCTTGCCCGCGCCATTGCCGCCCAGCAGGGCCACGATGCGCCCTTCGGACACGCGCAGCGAGACGCCCTTGAGCACCAGGATGACCCGGTTGTAGATCACCTCGATGCCATTGACATCGAGGATGACATCAGTATCAGTCATTGACGACGTTCCATCGTTGTTCATGAAGGGCCGGGCTGCAGACGGTCAGCGGTCTGCATCGGCCGCCCGGCCACGAGGGCCGGGCGGCCAGCCCGACAGCCCGTTACGGCTGGCAATCGGCCTGCGTGCGACGCGTCAGCTTCTTTTCGGCTGCATACTTGTCGGCCGAAGCCTTGACCATGGGCTGCAGGACATCCAGATCGGCCTGCAGCCAGTCTGAACTCAGCTCCCACGTTTCGCCATTCCAGGTATAGGCCCGGGCCGCCGAGGGCCCCATGTGATCGGCGCAGCTGGTCTGGACCGGGCGCATGATGTCATCGAGACCCAGTTCGACCAGCCTGGCTTCGTCCAGATCCATGTTTTCATAGCCCCAGCGTGCCTGCTCGCTGGTCATCACCTGGCCCTTGCCGTACTGCTCCTGGGCCCGCCGCACGCCCTCGACCGCGAACATGGCATTCATCAGCCCACGCATGTACAGGGCCTCACCCACTTCTTCCTCGGGGCCGCTGCCCTGGCCATTGGCATGCAGCGTGCTGCGCACCTCTTTGGCGATCTTCGAGTCGGCACCCGGGCCCGGCAGCAGCAGCACGGCGCTGTAGCCTTCGGCCCCATCGACACCCTTCACGTCCGATTCGGAGCCCGAGGGCCAGACGCCCACGATCTTGGTGGCCGGAAAGCCCGTGGCCTGAGCCTCTTTGAGCGCGGTGCTGTTCATGATGCCCCAGCCCCAGAGCAGGACATAGTCGGGGCGGTTCTGGCGGATCTGCAGCCAGGCGGATTTCTGATCCACACCCGGATGGGTGACCGCGATCGTATCCAGATTGAAGCCATGCATTTCAGCCCGCTTGCGCAGGACCGGAATCGCTTCCTTGCCGTATGGGCTGTCGTGGTAGAGCAGCGTGATCTTCTTGCCCTTGAGCTTGTCGAGCCCGCCTTCACGGCTGGCCACATACTGCAACTGGGCATCCGCAGAAGCCCAGTGCGTCCCGGCCAATGGGAAACTCCACTTGAAGACCTCGCCATCGGCGCTCTCGCTCAGACCATAGCCCGGCGTGAGAATGGGGATCCGGTCTTCAGGGCCCTTCTCGGTCAACGCGAAGGTAATGCCCGTCGACATCGTCTGGAATACGGTCGCCCCCCCGTTGGCATCCTTCATGCGCTCGTAGCATTCCACGCCACGGTCAGTGGCGTAGCCGGTCTCGCACTCTTCCCAGAGCACCTTGACGCCGTTGATGCCGCCCTTGGCATTGACCAGCTTGAAATAATCCACGAACCCGTTGGCCCAGGGCGTGCCACTGGGTGCATAGGGTCCGGTGCGAAACGTCAGCAGCGGAAAATACTGCGCCTCGTCCTGTGCCATGGCGCTTGTCGTGATCATCGTACTGCCGACCACGCCAATCAGGACGCCCATCAAGAACTTGTTGAACTTCATCATTGTCTCCCGTATGTAAATGCGATCATCCTGTCAGTGCGCCCCGGATCAGTCGCCTGTCCGGGCCCGCCTGCGGGTTGAACTCCTTGCACTGCCAACTGCACTGCGCCACTGCGCCCCCCGCGATTCAATGCGGAAAGGGCCAGATTCTCAACTTCTGCCTGCCGATGGACCACAGCCGTGCCAGACCATGCGGCTCGACGATCAGAAACCACACCGTCAGCCCGCCGAAGACCATGAGTTCGGTATGCGCCAGGCCTGCGGTGGACATCCGGATGCCGAATGGATCCAGCAACAGCGGCATGAGCTGGGTCAGGGCAATCGGCAGCACGATCACGAAGGCCGCACCGAAGAACCCGCCCATGATCGAACCCATGCCGCCGATGATCACCATGAACAGCAGACGAATCGACATGTCGACTGAAAAGGCCGCGGGCTCCCAGGCACTCAGGTGGATGAACCCCCAAAGTGCCCCGCTCACGCCGATGATGAACGAACTGACCGCAAACGCGCTCAGTTTGGCGTAGGTCGGACGGATGCCGATCACCACAGCCGCCACATCCATGTCGCGTATGGCCATCCATTCGCGGCCCAGCGCGCCGCGCACCAGATTCTTCGACAGCAGGGCGATCAGGCAGACCATGGCCAGGGCAAACCAATACTTGGCCCAGGTGCTGCTCAGGGGCAGGCCAAAGACCTCAAGCCCCGAGACCGACACACCCCCGGTCGTCGAATAATTGGTCAGCCAGGCCACCCTGAGGAAAATCCAGTCGCTGAAGAACTGGGCCGCCAGCGTGGTCACGGCCAGATACAGCCCCTTGACCCGCAAGCTGGGCAGGCCGAAGAGGATGCCGAAGAAGGTCGCGCACAGCCCCCCCAGTATCAGCGCCAGCAGCAGCGGAATGCCCGGAAAATGCACCATGACGTTGTAGGTGCCATAGGCACCCACGGCCATGAAGGCCCCCGAACCCAGCGAAATCTGGCCGCAATAGCCCACCAGGATGTTGATGCCGATGGCCGCCATCGACATGATCAGGAACGGGATGATGATGGCGCGCAGCAGGTAGTCGCTGGCCAGCATGGGCACGGCCGCGAAAGCCAGCACCACAAGGACGAGGATGACCACGCGATCCTGGGTGACCGGGAAGATCTGCTGATCTGCCTGGTAGCTGCTCTTGTACTGCCCGTTTTCTCTGTAGAACATATGGCTACACTCAACCGATGTAATGCGCGCGAACGACGCCGGATTGCTGCCGCAACGGCCTGAAGGGTGTCATATCCGGTCGATGATCTTCTCGCCGAACAGCCCCTGCGGCCTGAACAGCAGGAACACCAGCGCCAGCACGTAGGCGAACCAGATTTCGATCCCGCTGCCTATGATGGGCCCCAGATAGACCTCGGACATCTTCTCGCCGACCCCGATGATCAGCCCGCCGACAATGGCCCCCGGAATCGACGTCAGCCCGCCCAGGATGACCACCGGCAGGGCCCGCAGCGCGATAGTGCCCAGCGAGAACTGCACCCCCAGCTTGCTGCCCCAGATCATGCCGGTGACCGTGGCCACGACGCCCGCCACACACCACACGATGACCCACATGCGATTGAGCGGAATGCCCACCGACTGCGCCGCCATGTGGTCGTCGGCAACGGCGCGCAGGGCCCGGCCCGACGTCGTTTTCTGGAAGAACAGGGCCAGCAGCGTGACCAGTACGGCGGCGATGACCGCTGCGATCAGGTCTTCCTGGTTGACCATGATCCCGCCCTCGAAGGTCGAGTTGAACAGGAACAGCGGATCCTTGGGCATCCCGATACGGATCTTGTAGACGCTGCTGCCGAAGATGGACTGCCCCATGCCTTCGAGGAAAGACGCGATGCCCAGCGTGGCCAGCAGCAGGGTCGCGCCATCCTGATTGACCAGATAGCGCAGCACCAGCCGCTCGATCAGCCAGGCCAGCACGAACATCATGGCCATGGCCAGGCCAAAGGCCAGTACGTTGGCCAGCACCTTGCTCTGCAGGCCGAGGAACTGGGGGATCCATTCGGCAAAGCGCGCCATGGCCAGGGCCGCCAGCAGCACCATGGCCCCCTGGGCAAAGTTGAAGACGCCCGATGCCTTGAAAATCAGCACGAACCCCAGCCCGACCAGTGCATACAGCATGCCGGCCATCAGACCACCGATCAGTATTTCTATGAAGAATGCCATGTGTGTCGTTCCATCAGGCGCAGGCCAGCAAGGCGCGCGGCGCGCGGGAGGATGAATGGAGGCTCATTGCGATGACCCGAGATAGGCATCGATGACCTCCTGGTTGCTGCGCACCTCTGCGGGCGCCCCGTCACCGATTTTCTTGCCATAATCGAGCACCACGACCCGATCTGAAATGTCCATGACGATGCTCATGTCGTGCTCGATCAGCACCATGGTGGTGCCGAACTCGTCGTTCACGTCCAGAATGAAGCGGCTCATGTCATGCTTTTCTTCGATGCTCATGCCGGCCATGGGCTCATCGAGCAACACCATCTGCGGCTCCATTGCCAGGGCACGCCCCAGGTCCACCCGCTTCTGCAGCCCGTAGGGCAGCTGGCCCACCGGCGTCTTGCGATACGACTGGATCTCGAGAAAATCGATGATTTCCTCGACGAAACGGCGGTGCCGCACTTCTTCGCGGCTGGCGGGCCCGAGCCAGACTGCCTGCTGGAAAAGATTCGAACGGACTTTCAGGTTGCGCCCTGTCATGATGTTGTCGATGACGCTCATCCCCTTGAACAGCGCAAGGTTCTGGAATGTGCGCGCAATGCCCATGGCCGCGATCTGCCGGCTGCTGCGACGCGTGAATTCCTGGCCGCGAAACAGAATGGAGCCCTGCTGGGGCGCGTAAATGCCGTTGATGCAATTGAGCAGCGAGCTCTTGCCCGCCCCGTTGGGTCCGATGATGGAACGGATCTCATGCTTGCGCACATCGAACGAGATGTCCGTCAGCGCCTTGACGCCACCAAAGCTCAGACTGATGTGGCTGACATCCAGAATGACATCCCCGATCGGCCTAGACATGGCGGGCTCCATTGGCGTCTGATGACGCCGGATCGACGGTGCGCGCATCCCGGATGCTCAATGTGGCACGGATCCGGGTGCTGCGCCCATCTTCGAAATGAATGGTGGTCTCGATGTCCTGTTGCTCCAGGCCGCCATAGAGCGCATCGACCAGCGGGCGGTATTTTTCCTCGATGTGCTTGCGCCGCACCTTGTTGGTGCGCGTGAGCTCGCCATCGTCGGCATCGAGCTCCTTGTGCAGCACGAGGAAGCGGTGGATCTGCGAACCCGACAGCCGGGCATCCCGGCTCAGCTGCTGATTGACCTTTTCGACGCAATCCTGCATGAGCTCATAGACCTCGACCTTCTGGGCCAGGTCGGTATAGCCGGTGTAGGGCAGGCCACGGCGCTCGGCCCAGTTGCCCACCGCCTCGTAATCGATGTTGAGCATGACGCAGACCCGTTCACGGCCGTGCCCATAGGCCACCGCCTCCTTGATCTGCGGATAGAACTTGAGCATGTTCTCGATGTACTTGGGGGCGAACATGGCGCCGTCGTTGGCTCCCCCCGAGAGGCGGCCCACGTCCTTGACCCGGTCGATGATGTGCAGCCGCCCGGCGTCATCGAGATAGCCGGCGTCACTGGTGTGGTACCAGCCATCCTCGCCCAGCACCTCGGCCGTGGCGGCCGGCTCTTTGTAGTATTCCTTGAACATGCCCGGAGAGCGCACCAGGATTTCGCCATTGTCCGCCACCTTGAGCTCGACCCCCTTGACTGGCACGCCCACGCTTTCGACATCCACGTCATGATCCGGCTGAAGGCACACGAACACGGCCGCTTCAGTCATGCCATACAACTGCTTCAGGTTGATCCCGATCGAGCGGTAGAACGTGAACAGATCGGGGCCGATCGCCTCGCCCGCCGTATAGGCGATCCGGATCCGGCTGAAGCCCAGGCTGTTGCGCAGGGGCCCGTAGACCAGCAGGTCGCCCAGGCCGTACATCAGCCGTTCCAGCGGGTTGACCGACTGCCCATTCATGCGCCTGGGCCCCACGCGACGGGCCAGGCGCATGCAGGCGGCAAACAGCGTGCGCTTCACCCAGCCGGCGTCTTCCATGCGGATCAGAATGCTGGTCAGGCGGGCCTCGAACACCCGCGGCGGCGCAAAGAAATAGGTCGGGCCGATCTCCTTGAGATCGATATCCACCGTGCTGGCAGCCTCGGGGCAGCTGACCACATAGCCACACAACAGCCACTGCGCGTAGCTGAAGATGATCTGGCCGATCCAGGCCGGCGGCAGATAGGCCAGCACCTCTTCCCCGGATGTCAGGCCATCGAAGTCGGCACCGGCCTGCGCACTGCTGATCAGGCTGAAATAAGTGTGCACGACCCCTTTGGGCGTGCCCGTGGTGCCCGATGTGAAGAACATCGACGCCACATCGCCGGGCTGGGTGGCCTCGATCTCGCCCTCGATGAACCCTGGGTGCCCCGCCAGAAACGCCTGGCCGGCCTCGAGCAGCACATCGGATGAGGCCAGGCCCGGCTCGCTGTAATTGCGCAGGCCTCGCGGCTCGTCATAGTAGATGGCCTGCAGTGTGGGACATTGCTCGCGGATCTGCAGCAATTTGTCGACCTGCTCCTGGTCTTCGACCAGGGCAAAGCGCATGCCGGCATTGTTGATGGGAAAGGCGTATTCGGCGGCCACGCTGTCTTCGTACATGGGCACCGGGATGGCACCCAGCGCCTGAATGGCCAACAGGGCGCCGTAGAGACGGATCCGGTTGCTGCCGATCACCGCCACGTGCTCACCACGCCGCAGCCCGGCCTCATGCAGCCCACAGGCCATGTGGGACATGAATTCGGATAGCTCGTGCCAGTTCATTGTCTGCCAGATGCCATAGCGTTTTTCGCGGATGGCAACGACATCCGGACGCTGTCTGGCCTGCTGCAGCAAAAGCCTGGGAAATGTGCTGGACACTGTCACACCCTCGATGACGGGCGGGCCCGATGTCGATTGAACAGGATCATTGCGCAGTCTCCGTGCCGCTCCAGTTGCCGACGGGCGTGTTCTTGATGTAGACGGTGCCGGTCAGCGTGGAAATCAGCACCGGCGCGCCGCCATCGCGCCCGTGGCGCATGACCTCGATGCGG
>Ga0265293_10001013_pt1 | contig 63488 bp, 54 predicted proteins | sample Munlanlewell138R_FD_192505 | JGI IMG/M metagenome (GOLD analysis project Ga0265293, IMG submission 192505) | Leachate microbial communities from a municipal landfill in Southern Ontario, Canada - Leachate well 138R | ecosystem: Engineered > Solid waste > Landfill > Unclassified | place: Canada...
TCTACCGTTGGTTTAAGTAAGAGCATCGTGGTGCGCGAGGGGGGACTTGAACCCCCACGTCCGAAGACACTGGAACCTAAATCCAGCGCGTCTGCCAATTCCGCCACTCGCGCTCGTGCGCCTGAGCGCACCCGTAAAGACTAGCGCGCCAGGGGCGCGAACGCTGCCATGCGCCACGCCGCCGTGCTGACAGCTCAGGCGTCGAGCTCGAGGCGCGAGATCTCTGCGGCAAGGTTTGCTCGTGCGCGCTCCTCCCAGAGTGTACGGCCGGTGTGGGTGCGATATATCGATGCGAGCGCCAGGTAGCGGTTGAGAATCGTCGCGCGCCCCCGGCGGAAGTCTGGCTCGGGGATGTGCGTGTACTCGTGGCGGACGGCCTGCGTGTATTGCAGGTACCTCGACGTTCCGGCGCCCAATATGGAGAGGTCCGCGTCGAGCAGGTGCGCAGCACCAGCCGTGGCCTCTCGGGTCGCGAACTCCGGCGTAGTGGCGATCACGATCTCGGCGACGTCTCGCGTGATCTCCGGGGCAGCCCCGATCCGTGCGAGGGACGTTGTCGCGAGCGCCGCGGAGTCAGCCTCGTCACTGCCGGCAACGCCAGCGTAGATCGCGTCGTGAAACCAAGCGGCAAGCAGCGACGCCGCACCAACATCCTCGCCCCGAACGGTGAGGTGGTCGAGTGCGAGCAGCACGTCCTCGAGGTGGAGCTCATCGTGGTAGCGGCGATGCGGCTCATTCCAGCGCGCCAGGAGGGAGGCTCCGAGCTCAAGCCACTCATCCTGATTCTGCGCGGCGACTTCAAGACCGGGAAGCGAGGCCAGGCGCACCCACTCACCACGCAGGTATTCCGCGCGGCGTGCCGGGCGGACGGCCGCGCGTGTGGCCGCCTTGACTCGCAACCCTGCGGTTCGCAGCCTACGGACGACCTCACGAGAGTCGACCGGAGTCGCACCAAGCTCGATTGCGCGGGTGTGCAGGGACGCCGGGACGTCGTAGTGGTCGAGATCGAATCCTCGCCGGGGGAGTGAAAGGAGCCTCGCGAAGTCGTGGAGTTCTGCGTAGGAGCGATCAGAGATGAGGTGGCTCCAGAGCGTCCCGTGGGCGGGCCACATGGGTGGGTCGATCAGGATGGCCATGCGTGACTCTCGCTGTGCCCGGAGGCTACCGGGACCCGTCGACGACCTGTGCGCCGTCGGGCAGTTGCGTACCCGCAGGGAGCCGGACGGTCACGTACTCGGTGCTCTCGTAGGGGTCCGTGTCCTTGCCCATGAGCTCCGCCTCCACCGTTCCCGCGGTGATTTGATCGTGCCGTGACGAGGGATCATGCTTGCTCATGCGATCGATCCACGCGAGCGCCAGCGCGGAGACGATGAAGGCGAGGTGGATGAGAACCTCCCACATCACACCCGTCGACGAATAGATAACCTCACCCTCGGCGCCGCGCACCGTTCCGTGGTCCATGCGGCCCACCTCGATAAAGGTCTTCAGGAGGTGGATCGAGGAAATCGAGATGATCGACACCGCGAGCTTCACCTTGAGCAGGTTCGTGTTCACGTGTGACAGCCACTCGGGCTCGTCGTGGTGCCCCTCGACGCGGATCTTCGAGACGAACGTCTCGTACCCGCCGATGATCACCATAATGAGCAGATTCGCGATCATCACGATGTCGATGAGCGCGAGTACGCTGAGCATCACCTCGGTCTCGCTGATTTGCCCAAGAATGATCGCCTCGTGAACGAGGTGCCAGAGCTCGACGCAGAAGAGCACCACGTAGACGCCCTGCGCAATGATCAACCCCAGATACAGCGGCGCCTGCAACCAGCGACTCGCAAAAATGAAACCCGCGAGTGTGCGAGAGGCCGCGCTCGGGCCCCTCCGGGTGCTGTGCTCGATCAGTGGGAGCCGGGGATTGGCCACGGGCGTCCTTTCTCTTCGTTTGGAACGATCGTAACGGGCATTTCAGCGGATGCTCCTGTGAAACGGGGGCACGGACCGTGCGCTGCCCTCGATGCCCCGTTACACTGATTTGAGCGAAGGGGAGTATTCCGCTTCGCCCGCATCGTCAGTACGCCGGGCTCCGTAGCCGGGCCGGTGCGGGCGCGGTGCATCGGCTGCCGGGAAGAGACTTTCGACGAATCCGCGCACCCAAGTGCCAGGACGAAAGTTGCAACGTGACCCCTGTACTCCCGCTCTGGTTCGAGATCGGATCGATGATCGTTCTGGTCATCATCCTGCTTATCGACCTGCTACTCATCATCAAGCGCCCGCACGTTCCCTCGATGCGTGAGGCGAGCCTGTGGGTCGGATTCTACGTGCTCCTCGCACTGCTCTTTGCGGGGAGCATTTTCCTGCTGGGTGACGTGCAGCACGGAACCGAATTTCTCGCCGGCTGGCTCACGGAGTACAGCCTGTCCATCGACAATCTCTTCGTCTTCGTACTCATACTCTCGAGCTTCAAGGTTCCGCACGCCTACCAACAGCGGGCGCTCATGATCGGCATCGTGCTCGCCCTCATCTTCCGTGGCATCTTCATTCTCGCGGGTGCCGCGCTCATCGAGCGGTTCGTGTGGATCTTCTTCATCTTCGGTGCATGGCTGCTGTGGACTGCGTGGCAGCAGGTACGCCCAGGCTCGGAAGATCACGGCGGCGACAGCTGGTTTGTTCGGCAGCTGAAGAAGGTCCTGCCGATCTCCGACGAGTACGACGGGGGCAAGCTGCGCACCACGGTGAACGGCAAACGCATGTGGACGCCGTTCCTGCTCGTGCTCATCTCGCTCGGGACGACGGACCTGCTCTTCGCACTCGATTCCATTCCTGCCATCTTCGGAATCACACAGAGTGCCTTCATCGTCTTCACCGCGAACGTGTTCGCGCTTATGGGCCTGCGTCAGCTCTATTTCTTGCTTGGCGGACTTCTCGATCGGCTCGTGTATCTCAAGTATGGGATCGCAGCGATCCTTGCGTTCATCGGCGTGAAGCTGGTCTTCCACGCACTGCATGAGAACGAGCTCCCGTTCGTCAACGGGGGTGAGCCGGTGACCTGGGTGCCCGAGATCAGTATTTGGTTGTCGCTCGGTTTCATCATCGCGGCAATGGGCGTCGCAACCATCGCGAGCGTCTGGCGGATGAGTCGCGAGGCGAAGGTGAAGGGGGAGCGGCTGCACCTTGGCGCAGCCGAGATCGCAACGGACGACGAGGCCTAACCCACGATTCCCCTGCTGCCCGGTGATAGACTCTTCCGCATGAGTCAGCGGCAGCAGCTTCTTCACCGCCGCGACGGGGTCTAGCCCACGGCCTTCCCGTCGCGGAGTCTTCGCATGGCCGATCCACCGCGCTGGGAAGCGACATCCGTATCGTGCAGCGCAGAAATTCGGGAAGATAGAGAAGCACACATGAGTGATCAGCAGGCATCGTTGGTTGGCGTTGAGCGGGGTCCGCGGACGTTGGCGGAGAAGTTGTGGGATGCGCATACGGTGGTGAAGGGTGAGGGTGATAGCCCTGACCTGATTTATATTGATTTGCATTTGATTCATGAGGTGACCAGTCCGCAGGCGTTTGATGGTTTGCGGATGGCGGATCGGCCGTTGCGGCGGGTGGATTTGATGATCGCGACGGAGGATCACAATACGCCGACGATCAACATCACGAAGGAGATCGAGGAGCCAACGAGTCGGATCCAGATCGAGACGTTGCGGAAGAATGTCGCCGAGTTTGGGGTGCGTGCGCATCCGTTGGGCGATAAGGAGCAGGGCATCGTTCACGTGGTGGGGCCGCAGCTGGGGTTGACGATGCCGGGGATCACGGTGGTGTGTGGTGATAGTCACACGTCGACTCATGGCGCGTTTGGTGCGTTGGCGTTCGGGATCGGTACGAGCGAGGTTGAGCATGTGATGGCGACGCAGACGCTGCCGTTGAAGCCGTTCAAGACGATGGCGATCAACGTGGAGGGCGAGCTGCGGCCTGGGGTGACGGCGAAGGACATTATTCTCGCGGTGATCGCGAAGATCGGCACTGGCGGCGGTCAGGGGTATGTGCTGGAGTATCGGGGTTCCGCGATTCGTGATTTGTCGATGGATGGCCGGATGACGATTTGTAACATGTCGATCGAGGCTGGGGCGCGGGCTGGGATGGTCGCGCCGGACGAGAAGACGTTTGAGTATGTGCGGGGTCGTGAGCATGCTCCGCAGGGCGCGGACTGGGATGCCGCGGTCGAGTATTGGAAGACGTTGCCCACTGATGAGGGTGCTGTGTTCGATGCGGAGGTGTTCATCGACGCGAGCGAGCTGGAGCCTTTTGTGACGTGGGGTACGAACCCGGGTCAGGGTGTGCTGCTGAGTGATCGGGTGCCAAATCCCGCGGAGATTGCGGAGCCGAACCAGCGGGCTGCGGCGGAGCGTGCGCTGGAGTACATGGATCTTGAGGCGGGGACGCCGATGAAAGAGATCGCGGTGGATGCGGTGTTCATGGGGTCGTGCACGAATAGTCGTCTGGATGATCTGCGCAGTTTCGCGAGCATCATTCAGGGGAAGAAGAAGGCTGACGGTGTGCGGCTGATGGTGGTGCCGGGTTCTGCGCGGGTGCGGCTTGAGGCTGAGGCTGAGGGGATCGACAAGATCGTCGAGGAGTTTGGTGGCGAGTGGCGGTTCGCGGGCTGTTCGATGTGTTTGGGGATGAACCCTGACCAGTTGGCGCCGGGTGAGCGGTGTGCGTCGACGTCGAACCGGAACTTCGAGGGTCGGCAGGGCAAGGGTGGACGCACGCATTTGGTGTCGCCGTTGGTGGCTGCTGCGACCGCGATTCGGGGGACGTTGTCGAGTCCTTGGGATTTGCAGGAGGACGCGGCGCGTGGGATCACGCATGACGCGGATGGTGTGGCGGGAGCCGGAAATGTGGAGGCGGCGTAATCATGGAGAAGTTCACGACGCTGACCGCGAAGGCGGTTCCGTTGAAGCGTTCGAATGTGGATACGGATCAGATCATTCCGGCGGTGTTTTTGAAGCGGGTGACGAAGACCGGGTTTGATGATGCGCTGTTTCATCATTGGCGGCAGGACCCGGATTTTGTGTTGAATCAGCCCGTGTTCGCTGGTGCGGAGGTTCTGGTCGCTGGGCCTGATTTTGGGACGGGTTCGTCGCGTGAGCATGCGGTGTGGGCGCTGCGTGATTATGGGTTTAAGGTGGTGATCTCGCCGCGGTTCGCGGATATTTTCCGGGGGAATTCGGGGAAGCAGGGGTTGCTGGCTGCGCAGGTTGATGAGGCTGATGTGGAGCGGTTGTGGGCGGTGATCGAGGCGGAGCCGGGGGTTGAGTTTACGGTGAGTCTTGAGGATCGTACGGTGTCTGCGGGGAATATTGTGGTGCCGTTCCAGATTGATGATTACACGCGGTGGCGGTTGCTTGAGGGGCTTGACGATATTTCGTTGACGCTTCGGAGTGAGCGGGCGATCGCGGAGTTTGAGGAGCGGCGTCCTGCGTGGATGCCGACCACCCTTCCTATAGGAGCCGAGTGAGCGAGCAAACCGTGACCACCGAGACCGCCGACGCGGGTCTAAGAAAAGACGCGCAGAAGGCGGGGGCCCGTGTCGGTCTGACCTCCGACGAGATCATCATCAACGGAGGCAGGCCGCTGCGCGGGCGAATCGAAGTGCGCGGTGCGAAGAACCTCGCCCCGAAGGCCATGGTTGCGGCGCTGCTCGGAAACTCGCCGAGCATTCTCCGAAACGTTCCGAACGTCTCCGACATCCGGGTCGTCGCGGGGCTGCTTGCGCTGCACGGCGTACTCATCACTCGCGGTGAGGACCACGGCGAGTGGCGGCTCGACCCCTCGAACGTGGAACAGGCACACCACGCCGACATCGATGCCCACGCGGGCTCGTCGCGGATTCCGATCCTCTTCTGCGGCCCACTGCTGCATCGCCTCGGGGAAGCGTTCATCCCCGACCTCGGCGGGTGCCGCATTGGTGACCGACCCATCGACTTCCACCTCGACGCGCTCCGAAAGTTCGGGGCCGTCGTGGAAAAGCTCCCGAGTGGCATCAGCCTGTCGGCGCCAGACGGCCTGCACGGCGCGAGCATCGAACTGCCGTACCCCTCCGTGGGTGCGACCGAGCAAGTTCTGCTCACCAGCGTGCTCGCGAAGGGCCAGACTGAGCTGCGCAACGCTGCGATCGAGCCCGAAATCATCGACCTCATCTGCATCCTGCAGAAGATGGGTGCCATCATTACGGTCGAACCGAACCGGGTGATCTTCATCGAAGGGGTCGAGGAGCTGCGCGGATACGACCACCGTGCGCTCTTCGACCGCAACGAGGCGGCGAGCTGGGCTTCTGCGGCACTCGCGACCGGAGGCGACGTGTTCGTCGGCGGCGCGAAGCAGGAAGAGATGATGACCTTCCTGAACGTCTTCCGGAAGGTCGGCGGGGACTTCGATGTCCACGACGACGGCATCAGGTTCTGGCACCCCGGCGGGCCTCTGAAGCCCGTGACAATCGAGACGGACGTGCATCCCGGGTTCATGACCGACTGGCAGCAGCCGCTCGTGGTCGCACTCACCCAGGCGGATGGAGTGTCCACGATCCACGAAACGGTGTACGAGAACCGATTCGGTTTCACCGATGCGCTCAACAAGATGGGTGCAAAGATCGAGGTCTTCAAAGACGGCCTGCACGACGAACGACGCCGCGTGAACCGGCGCGAATTCGAGCAGGCCGCGGTGATCACCGGACCGAAGCCACTGGTCGGTGCGGAGATCGAAGTTCCCGACCTCCGCGGAGGCTTCAGCTACCTCATCGCGGGCCTCACTGCCGAGGGGCAGACGAAAGTCACGAATCTGGGAATCATCTCCCGCGGGTACGAAAACTTCATCGAGAAGTTGCGTCTGCTCGGCGCAGACTTCATTTTTGAAAGCTGACACGCGAGAGATCCTTCACGGAACACTCAGTGATTCCGCACCCTCCCGGCGGATATGCAGTCGGGAGGGCGCGGCTCCGGGATAATTGTGGGTATGACTCAAACGGTGAAGCTGCGGAGCCGGCCGTCGGCGGAAAAGCGTCGGCCCTCGGTATTCTGGTTTCTCGCGGCCGCCATCCTGCCACTATGGTCACTGATGGTGCGTTACCGTTTCACTCCCGAGTCGAAACTGCCCCATTCTGGTCCGTTCATTCTCGCCCCAAACCACTACAGCGAAATCGATCCGATCGCCATGGGCGGGGCCGTCTGGCACCTTGGCCGACTCCCGCGCTTCATGGCCAAGGCAAGTCTCTTCCGGGTGCCAGTGCTCGGCTGGGTCTTGCGCGCTTCGGGTCAGATCCCTGTCGAGCGGACGGGCAACGTTCGCGGCGGTGCGAGCCCCATGGGTGCAGCGGGTCAGCTGATGGAGCAGGACTCCGGCGTGATCGTGTACCCGGAGGGATCCCTCACCCGCGATCCCGACCTGTGGCCGATGCGCGGCAAAAGCGGCGCCGTCCGCCTTGCGCTCGAATCGGGCATCCCGCTCATCCCCGTTGCCCACTGGGGTACACAGCGCCTCATGCCTCGCTACGGGAAGCGGATTCACCCGTTCCCGCGGAAGACCATCGAGGTCGCCGTGGGTGAGCCGATCGATCTGAGCCGATTCAGTGGTCGCGACCTGGACCAGCAGACGGTTTCCGCGGCCACGACCGTGCTCATGGACGCCATCACCGAGCTGCTCGCCGAGCTGCGCGGTCAAACCCCGCCGAAGGAGCGCTGGGACCCGAGCAAGCACAGCCAGAATGAGACGGGGAGATTTTGAACGCGGCGCAGTCGCCGATCACGGGGGCGAGACGCAACCGCGGTCGCAAAGTCGCCGTCATCGGCTCCGGAAGCTGGGGCACAACCTTCGCGAAGATCCTGTGCGACGCTGGCTGCGACACGACGATCTGGGCTCGTCGGCCCGAGCTCGCCCAGGAAATCCAGGTTGCCAAACGCAACAGTCAGTACCTGCCCGGCATCAACCTACCGAAGCGGCTGCGGGCGACCGATGATCTCGCAGAGGCACTGCGCGAGGCCAGCCTCGTTTTTCTCGCGGTCCCCAGCCAGACCCTCCGACAGAATCTTCTCGACTGCGAGCCTTACCTCGACCCGCGCAGTGTGCTCGTCAGCCTGGTCAAAGGCGTCGAGAAATCGACCACGATGCGCATGTCCGAGGTGATCGCGGACACGCTCGACCGCGACCCCGCGCAGATCGCCGTGGTCTCCGGCCCCAATATTGCGCTCGAGATCGCGAAGGAGCAGCCCACTGGAGCGGTCGCGTCCTGCTCATCGCTCGAGGTCGCTCAAGAAATCGCGACGGCCGCGTCAGCACCGTATTTCCGTACCTATGTGAACACAGACGTGATCGGAACCGAGCTCGGCGGTGTGCTCAAGAACCTTATCGCGCTGGCGATCGGTATCGTCGACGGCGTTGGCTACGGAGAGAACACGAAGGCCGCGATTATCACTCGAGGGCTCGCTGAGATGACCCAGTTCGCCGTAGCGCAGGGTGCTGAAGCGACGACCCTCTCGGGGCTCGCGGGCCTCGGCGACCTGATCACCACCTGTCAGTCGCCGCTCTCACGTAACAACACGGCTGGACGGCTCATCGGCCAGGGCTACACGCAAGAAGAGACCCGCGAACAGATGCAGCAGGTTGCCGAGGGCATCACCTCCGTAGCACCGATCCTCGAAATCGCACGCGAGAACGGCATCGTCATGCCGATCGTCGAACAGGTGCAGATGGTGCTCGACCGGCGAATGGCGCCCCAAGATCTTGGGCCGCATCTCGCAACCGAGAACGATATACCCCAGCGCGAACTGATGCTCGGCAGGACCCGGCCCGGCGCCTGGCGACGCATGCTCGAGCGAGTGAGAGGACGTGCCTCATGACGGAGCAGCCCCGCGCAACCCCGAAACGCACCGTCGTGCTCCTGTTCGGCGGCCGATCGAGCGAGCACGGGATCAGCTGCGTCACCGCCGCGGGAGTGCTGCGTGCGATCGACCGATCCCGATTCGACGTGCTCACGATCGGCATCACGAAGTCCGGTGCCACCGTTCTCCTGCAGGAGGATGAACTCGACGGCTACCGACTCGACGCTCCCGCCCTGCCGGAAGTGCTCGACAACGGAACCCGAGTGTTGTGGCCGGCTTCCACAGAGACTCGCGCGCTCACCGTCATTCACCAAGATGGCTCGATCCGATCCCTCGGCAGCGTCGACGTGGTGCTTCCGATGCTGCACGGTCCCTACGGCGAAGATGGAACGATCCAGGGGCTCTTCGATCTCGTCGATCTGCCGTACATCGGAAGCGGGGTACTCGGGTCGGCGCTGTGCATGGATAAGCATGCGGCGAAGACCGTGCTCGCCACCGCGGGTATCTCGGTGGCGCCGTGGCGAGTCGTGACCCGCGAGGCGCTCGAGCGTGACCCCTCGCTGCTGGCCGACATCGAGCTCGACTATCCACTCTTCGTCAAACCGGCACGCGCCGGATCGAGCGTCGGGGTGAGCCGGGTCACGGAATCCGGGGAGCTCCCCGCGGCCGTCGAGGTTGCCTTCGCTGAAGACCGAACAGTGCTCATCGAGTCGGGCGTTGTCGGTCGGGAGATCGAGATTGCTGTGCTTGAGGGGCGGGCAGGGGCCCCGCCGCGCGCGAGCAGCTGTGTTGGTGAGATCGTCTTCACCGGCAGGACGTTCTACGATTTCGAGGCGAAGTATCTCGGCGCCGCAGGAGTAGATCTCGAACTGCCGGCGCGCGTCACGGACGAAGAGCTTCGTGCGATACAAGACGCGGCGGTGCGTGCCTTCGAGGTGACACAGTGCGCTGGCCTCGCCCGCATCGATTTCTTCCTCACAGAACGCGGCCCCGTGCTCAACGAGATCAACACCATGCCGGGGTTCACGCCGATTTCAATGTACCCGCGCCTCTGGGAAGCCTCGGGGCTCGGCTACACGGAACTCATCACGGAACTCATCGAACTCGCGCTCGCGAAGCGCTGAACAGTTGCTAACCCGCGACCGGTGGGGTGTCACACGGCTCAGACTTCAGGCTCGCCCCCGGTCGGGCCGAGCTCGAAGGTGTCGTCGATGCTCGTGCACTGACGGGTCTGGGGGAGTTCCTTCACGACCGCGCTGAGGTCGAGCACGGCCGCCGTGCCGCTCGCCTTCTCCGAATCGACCACGACCTGCAGCCCAGGGGAACGGCCGTACGCCTCGAACCGGTAAAGCGGGGCGCGCTCATCATCGACGATCCAGTCCACTCCGTTCACATTCACGCAGCTCTGCGTGGTCGGGCCCATCGGCTCGATCCCGCAGTAGAGGAGAACGCCGGCGGGGTCACCCCACGCCCCGGTCGACTGCGCATTGGTTGCGCGCCTCTCAAGATCCGCCACGACCTTCGGGAGACGCACGATCACATCTGCGCAGGCCGGATCGTTCGCGTTTACCGCAGCATCCATGGGAACTTCACCGGCACATCCAGTGAGCACGGTCGCCGCGCCGACGAGCGCGGTCAGGGAGGCGAGGGTGCGAATCCGGCGAGACATCACCCGTCCAGCCTATCGCCGCTGAGTCGACCGAAGCTGCGTGCCGCCCCGTCGCGCTGCTAGCGTGAGATCGTGACACACAACGGGGAACCAACGGTGGGGGAGACGGGCGAGCGCGGCGTGCTCGAACGCGTACTCGGACGGTTCACCCCGGTGGCCGCGGCATCGGTGGGCCCAGGGGATGACTGCGCGGTCTTGGATATGGGTGGCGGACTCGTCGTGACGAGCGACACCATGATCGAAGGGCCGGACTTTCGACTCGCCTGGCAGAGCGGCTTCGAACTGGGTTGGAAGCTCGCCGCGACCAACCTCTCGGATGTGGCGGCGATGGGAGCACGGCCGATCGCGCTGACCGTTTCACTTGCAGTGCCCATCAGCACACCCGTTGTCTTGCTCGAGCAAATATCGGAAGGGATCGATGCGGCCTGCCAGTCTCTCGCACCCGGCTGCGGAGTCGTCGGCGGCGACTTGAGCCGCGCGCCGGTCTTGACCGCGGCCATCACGGCGCTCGGTGATTTGGACGGCGCCGCACCGGTGCTGCGGACGGGGGCAACAGTTGGTGACGTCGTCGCCTACGCAGGTGAACTCGGGCTCGCCGGTTTGGGGCTTTCTCTATTGTTTGCCGAAGCAGCCGACCCCGACGGGACCGAGCGAGCCGAGGCCATCCCTCAGCTCTGGTCGCGTCATTCGGCCGCACTCGCCGCGCAGCTCGCGCCCACTCCACCGATCCCGCTTGGCGTTGCCGCAGCGAGAGCGGGAGCCACGGCAATGCTCGACGTCTCCGATTCGCTCTCCATCGATGCCGATCGCCTTGCTCGCGCGAGCAGCGTCGCAGTGGAGTTCGACGGCGGGCTGCTCGAAGCCGCGTTCGGCGTGCAGCACGAGGTTGCGGTGCCTCTCGAGGCGATGCTGACGGGCGGAGAGGACCACGGGCTCCTCGCCACCTTTCCGCGAGACACCCCGCTCCCAGCGAGTTTCCGAAAGATTGGCGCCGTGATTGCGAGCGACGACCGCTCCGCTCCCGGAGTTCGACTCGACGGGGCCGTGTTCGAACCGCGCGGCTGGGATCCCTATACCGTGCTGCCGCCTGGCTCCTGAGGAGCCAACCGCATCGCCGTCCAGATCTCCGCCCGCGAGTCGGGTGCGTCCAGATCAAGCTGCAGGAGTTCGGCTGCGGTGCGGATGCGAGCTGTGAGCGTGTGACGGTGTACGCCGAGCTCTTCGGCCGCGGAACTCGTGCGGCCGTGGTGACTGAGCCAGACCAGCAAGCTTCGCTCGACCGTGTCTGCGTGCTTCCGATCGTGTGCGCGGATTGGCGCGAGGAGACTCTCAGCCTGCTGACTTGCGTCGGGGTGCTGGTCGAGTAAATGGAGAATTCCCTCGTGCAGCGAGGGAAGGTAGTCGATCGGAGATTCGGCTGCGATCGTGACGGCGTGGTCGTGGGCGCGGTCCGCCTGCGCGAGCAGACTCGGCAGAGCGTCGAGCTCGCCGCGCTGGGAAATGCCCGCAGCTGTACGGTGATTGTGGAATTGCCGGCGAAGCGCATGCGCGTGCCTCGACTCAGCGATCACGATGGATGCACCCGCGTGGGTCGCGACGAAGAGCCCGGGTGTGCTCGCATCGAGCGAGCGGAGGTCGTCGACGAGCTCCGGTGAGAGTTCTTCGTTCGAGTGGAACCTCGCGACAACGATCGGGCCCGTCGGGAAGCGGTCGAGGGATCCCGCACCAAGGCGTTTCGCGAGTGCGACCTCGCCGGCGAAGAGCAGCTCGACGATCGCTTCTCGCAGCGTGAGCTGAGCGCTGTCGAGACCGGCACGGTACTCGAGTTGGCTGGTCGCGAGTGCTGCGACGAGCCCGAGAAGGGTGCGCTCGGCCGTATCGGGCGCGCCGTCGTCCTGCGCAACGAGCACGCCGAGCACCTGCCCGCGGCGACCGAGAGTTTGCATCTGGATACCATCAGAGCCGCCGCCGATCCGCCCAGCGCTCACACCCCGCTCCACGAGACGACGGATCTCTCGGCGGATCGACTCGGACGCCAACTCGGTGCGAAGTTCGTCGGGGGCGAACTCGATGATCCGTCCGGAACGGTCGGTGACGCATACCCAGCGCCGCAGACGGTGAGCTGTCTCGCGGATCGCGGCCCCCAAGCCGTCGCGGTGCAGGGCGGCGTTGGTGACGGCGCGCTGCGAATCGAGCGCCCACAGGTCGCGCTCGCGGGTACCCGCTTCGAGGAGGCGCGCCGCGGTCTGTACGATCGCGATGAACGGCGTATCGTACGGCACACGAAACAACGGCAGGCCGAGTCGGTCACTCGCGGAGACAAGGCGGATCGGGATTCGGTCCCAGTGCAGGCCGACGGCGACGCCCAAAGCGGTGACACCGGCGTCGATCAGGCGTTGGACATACGCGTCGGCCCCGCTCTGTCCCCGGAGCGCCCGGAAGCGTGCGCCCGTGGTGAGGAGGACGGTGTGCGGGGTCAGAAATGGCGCGGGGTCTTCGAGCTCGCTGACATGCACCCACTGGACATGGCGAGCGGGGGTGTCATCGTCACTTCCGGCGATGAGTACGAGCCCGAGTGCGTACTGTCGGAGCAGATCGCCAAGCTCGATTCCGCGGATCGGAAGAGCCTCGAATGTGGCCTGATTGTGTGCCATGCTCCGCCACCCATTCACTCTGCCAACATGATGAAAGTTCTGCCTAGTTTACGACAGGATGGCACAAACAAGATTCTGGGGTGGAGCTTAGGCTGAACCCGAAGCAACACAGACTCGGGCCGCGGCCGCGGATCCCTCGTGAATCAGCAAGGAGAAGTACACATGGCGGACATCATCGGCGGTGCGGCGCTGCCACAGGAGCGAAGGCTCGTCACCAGCATTCCCGGCCCGAAGTCTCAGGAGATGCTGGCCCGGAAGACCGCTGCTGTGGCCTCTGGCGTGAGCTCAGCGCTGAACGTCTCGATCGTCGCGGGTGGCGACGGCGTCCTCGTCGACGTCGACGGCAACTCGCTCATCGACCTCGGGTCCGGCATTGCCGTGACCGGTGTGGGAAACTCCTCGCCTCGCGTCGTGCAGGCCGTGCAGGAACAGGTCGCGCAGTTCACGCACACCTGCTTCACCGTCACCCCGTACGAGAGCTACATTGCCGTCGCCGAGCAGCTCAACGCACTCACTCCCGGTGACCACGAGAAGCGCTCGGCGCTTTTCAACTCGGGAGCCGAAGCCGTGGAAAACGCGATCAAGATCGCTCGCCACTACACGAAGAAGAACGGTGTCGTCGTTTTTGACCACGCCTACCATGGCCGTACGAACCTCACGATGGGGATGACCGCGAAGAACATCCCCTACAAGGATGGCTTCGGTCCGTTCGCACCCGAGGTCTACCGGGTGCCGACCTCTTACCCCTACCGCGACGGCCTCAGCGGCGCCGAGGCGGCGGAGATCGCGCTCACGCAGATCGAGAAGCAGATCGGCGCAGCAAACCTCGCGGCGATTGTGATCGAGCCCATCCAGGGTGAAGGCGGGTTCATCGCTCCGGCCGAGGGCTTCCTGCCTGCGCTGCAGCGGTGGGCCACGCAGAACGAGGTCATCTTCATCCTCGATGAGGTGCAGACCGGTTTCGCGCGCACCGGTGAAATGTTCGCCGCGAACCATGAGGGCGTCGTGCCCGATCTCGTCACGACCGCCAAGGGGATCGCCGGAGGCCTTCCGCTCTCCGGGGTCACCGGCCGTGCCGAAATCATGGACTCCGCACACGCGGGAGGCCTCGGCGGCACCTACACCGGTAACCCGATCGCTTGCGCAGCGGCGCTCGCCACCATCGAGACCTACCAGGCTGACAACCTGCTCGATCGCGCAAAGCGCATCCAAGCGGTCATCGAGGAGGTCTTCTCCGAACTGCAGGGACGAGACGATCGCATCGGCGATATTCGCGGCCGGGGCGCCATGATGGCGGTCGAGTTCGTCGAATCCGGTTCGACCGCACCGAACGCGGCACTGACCGCAGCGGTCGCAAAAGCAGCGGGAGAGCAGGGCGTTGTCGTGCTGACCTGCGGCACCTACGGCAATGTGATCCGGTTCCTTCCAGCGCTCACGATCTCGGAAGAACTGCTCCGCGAGGGGCTCCAGGTCGTCGTCGACGCGATTACCGCCAACTGAACGAAGAAAGCACGAGGAGAAGATCATGGCTCTGAAGCCCAACGAACAGGAACTGCTCGGGCGCGTCCAGTCCGGGCTCGGCATCGGCGGCGCCTGGGAGGCGTCGACCTCGGGTGCGACGTTCGACGTCACAGACCCCGCGACGGGTGAAGTCATCAAGACGATCGCCGACGCGACCGTCGAAGATGCGGTACGCGCGCTCGACGCTGCTGTAGAGGCACAGGAGGAATGGGGCAGCACCCCGTCTCGCGTGCGCTCCAACATTCTGCGGCGCGCCTTCGATCTCCTGATGGAGCGCAAGGAAGAGTTCGCGCTGCTCATGGCGATGGAGATGGGTAAGCCCATCGCCGAGGCGAGGGGCGAGGTCGTCTACGGCGGCGAGTTCCTCCGCTGGTTCTCCGAGGAAGCCGTACGGGTCCAGGGTGACTACCGCCAGAACCCTGAAGGGACCGGCAACATGGTGGTTTCGCACCTGCCCGTGGGGCCGTGCTACTTCGTGACCCCGTGGAACTTTCCGCTCGCAATGGCCACGCGAAAGATCGCTCCGGCGCTCGCTGCGGGCTGCACCTCGGTTATCAAGCCGGCCGGCCTCACCCCGCTCACGACGATCTACTTCGTGCAGCTTCTCGAAGAGGCCGGACTGCCCGCAGGCGTCGTGAACGTGGTGCCGACTTCGAAGTCCAGCGCGCAGTCGAGCGCACTTCTGTCAGACCCGCGCCTGCGTAAGCTGTCATTCACCGGCTCGACCCCGGTCGGCGTCAAGCTCATGGAAGCGGCGGCACAGAACGTACTGCGCACCTCAATGGAACTTGGCGGAAACGCGCCGTTCATCGTCTTCGAAGACGCCGATCTCGACAAGGCGGTGGAGGGCGTGTTGCTCGCTAAGTTCCGCAACATCGGGCAGGCCTGCACCGCCGCGAACCGCATCATCGTGCACGATTCGGTCGCCGACGAGTTCGCCCGCCGTGTGGGCGAGCGGGTGTCCGCGATGACCGTCGGTCGCGGTGCCGACGAGGGGAACGACATCGGCGCGCTCGTCGAAGAAAAGGCCGTGCACAACACGGCCCGTCTCGTCGCCGACGCTGTCGAGACCGGCGGCACCGTGATCACCGGTGGCGAGGCCATCGACGGGCCGGGCAACTTCTTCCAGCCGACCGTCATCGACCGGCTGAGCCCGCAGGCAGCGATCATGCGCGAGGAAATCTTCGGTCCCGTGCTCGGAATCATCCGCTTCTCCTCGGAGGATGAGGCGGTCGAGATCGCCAACAGCACCGAGTACGGCCTCGTGAGCTATGTGTTTACCGAGAACCTTGCTCGCGGCCACCGGATGATCGAGAAACTCGAGACGGGGATGATGGGTCTGAACACCGGGATCGTGTCCAACGCTGCTGCGCCGTTCGGAGGGGTCAAGCAGTCCGGCGTGGGCCGCGAAGGCGGCTTCGACGGCATCCACGAGTTCCTGTCGACGAAGTACACTCTGATCCCTCGCTGATCACGTCAATCTGAGAGCGCCGGGCCCCTTCACGGGCTCGGCGCTCTGTCATTTCAAGACCTAATCGGCGACTGTCTCAGACCACCACAGCGCCGTCTCGCCGTATCGGCGGTCGCGGATGGGGGTCAAGCCCGAGGGAAGTCGCGGGGCGGGAGAGCGAGTGCTGCGCTCGACCAGCACCACGGCACCGGGCGCGAGCAGCGGCACCAGCGTTTCGAGGTTTGCGGTCAGCTCGTCCTCACCAAGATCATACGGCGGGTCGATCAGCACGACGTCCCAAAGCGGTGGCACGTGGTCGGCACTCTCCTGCGCGGTGTTGAGAAACGTCTGCACGGCCTGCCGCACAACTTCGACCCGCGGTGCCGGCTCTTCGCGGTGCCGAATCTTGGAAAACGCCCCGAGCACAGTGCGTGCATTACGCTCCGTGATGCGCGCGGAACCCGGATGCCGCTCAACGAGCGTTGCCGCCGACGCACCTCGGCTCACGGCTTCGAGGCCGAGGGCTCCCGAGCCCGCGTAGAGGTCGAGCACTCGGGCACCCGAGACGACGCCCCAGGATTCGAGCGATGAAAAGATGGCTTCACGTACCCGGTCGCTCGTCGGCCGTGTTCCGGCCTTCGGCACCTCGAGTCGGAGTGAGCCCGCTACGCCGGCGATGATTCTCGTCACCCGACGAGCCTAGCGCGCAAATGCCGCGTGGTCGGAGGTCAACGATACCCTGGAACACATGACCACCGTCACGCTCGCAAGTCGTCTCGACGGCGTCGTCGGAGCGCGAACGGCGAAGCCGCTGGCGAAGGCGTTCAGCGTGCACACGGTCGGGGACTTGCTCATGCACCTGCCGCGCAGGTATTCGCGTCGAGGCGATCTGACACCGTTGGTCGGCCTTCCCCTGGGAGAAGAGATCACGGTCGTGGCACAGGTGCTTGACGTTCGAGAACGCCAGATGCAGCGTCGCCGCGGCAGCATCGTCGAGGTCCGGATCACCGACGGCGAGGGATCTTTGACGCTCACCTTCTTCAACCAAGCCTGGCGCGCCCGCGAACTCGTGCCCGGTCGCCGGGGCATTTTTGCGGGGAAGGTCAGCGCATACCGAGGGCACCTCCAGCTTCAACATCCCGAATACGAGCTGTTTGAAGACCGTGAACAAGCCCCCGACGGTGAGCGCCTCGATGAGGCTGCAGCGAAAGCGTGGGCAGAGACCCCAGTGCCGATCTACCCGGCGACCGCCCAGCTGCCGAGTTGGACGATCCACAAGAGCGTGGAGCTCGTGCTTGATGCGCTCGGACCAGTGGACGACCCGGTCCCCGAGGAGATCCGGCGGGCGGAAAAGATTGTGCCGCTCGGGCTCGCCCTCGAACTGGTCCACCGTCCGCGCCGAGAGGCCGACTGGCTCTCCGCGCAGCACAGTCTCCGCTTCCGAGAAGCGTTCGAACTGCAGGTGGCGCTGCTCGACCGACGACGACGGACCGGGCTCGCCGAGAGCACCCCGCGACCCGCCGGCGGCACGTTGCTCACCGCGTTCGATGCCGCACTCCCGTTCGAGCTGACCGGAGATCAGGAGCGCGCGGGCAGCCGCATCACTCAGGAGCTCGCGGAACCCCACCCGATGCACCGACTGCTGCAGGGCGAGGTCGGGTCCGGAAAGACCCTCGTCGCCCTACGAGCCATGCTCCAGGTTGCCGACTCCGGAGGGCAGAGCGCCCTCCTCGCGCCGACAGAGGTGCTCGCGGCGCAGCATTTCCGATCGGTCGTCGAAGCGCTGGGGCCCGACCTCACGGCCCAGGCGAACCCGGTGCTACTCACCGGGAAAATGCCGGCAGCCGAGCGCAAACGGGCCCTGCTCTCGCTCGCATCGGGGAACGCGAGAATCGCGGTGGGCACGCATGCGCTATTCAGCGACAACGTCTCCTTTTTTGACCTCGGGCTTGTCGTGGTCGACGAGCAGCACCGATTCGGCGTCGACCAGCGCGACGCGCTGCGCCGGAAAGGTGACCAACCGCACGTGCTCGCCATGACTGCAACGCCGATTCCGCGCACGGTTGCGCTCACGGCCTTTGGCGACCTCGAGGTGACGACGATCCGTGAGCTTCCTCCCGGCCGTCAGGGCATCGAAACGTTCTGCGTGCCCGAGTTTGAGCGGCCCAAATGGGCGGCACGGGTGTGGGCGCGCGCAGGCGAAGAGATCGCCGCCGGGCGGCAAGTGTACGTCGTGTGCCCCGCCATCGATGCGTCGAGTCAGGAGCCCGGCGAGCAGGAGAACGATGCGACCGGGGCCGTCGGAGCGGTCGACGGTGATCCGCAGCGACCCCTCGCCAATGTTGTCGATACGGTTGACGAGCTGCGGCGGCGGGCTGAAATTTCGGGCGCCACGATCGAAGCACTTCACGGCGCCATGCCACCCGCGGAGAAAGACCGGGTAATGACCGCGTTCGCGTCCGGCGAGATTGATCTTCTCGTTGCAACCACGGTCATCGAAGTCGGGGTGAACGTGCCGAACGCGAGCGTCATGATCGTCCGAGACGCGGATCGCTTCGGAATCTCCCAGCTCCATCAACTCCGCGGCCGTGTGGGCCGTGGCACCCACGCCGGCCTCTGCCTCCTCATGACGACCGCCGAACAGGGGAGTCTTGCGAGGGAACGCATCGAGGCCGTCGCTGCCACCACCGACGGTTTTGCGCTCGCGGAGGTTGACCTCGAGCTCCGCCGTGAGGGCGACATTCTCGGCACCGCGCAGTCCGGCGGTCGTTCAACGCTCCGACTACTTCGGGTTGCGCGAGACGGCGAACTCATCCAACACGCCCGCGAGGTTGCGGCGGAGCTGCTCGAGCGTGATCCCGAACTCGCCTCGGTTCCCGCACTTGCCGCACTCATCGCACGTGACGAGGACCTGCTCGACAACCTCGCAAAGTCATAGCGAGACCGCCTGAGCGAGACCGTGCAGGCTGACGGCGCAGACTGACCGTGCAGGCTGACGGCGCAGACGGACTGCGCAGACGGGCTGCCCGGACAGACGGTACCTCGGTACCATCCGCCCCGTACCGCGGGCGGATTCGCGGCCGCCACGGGATCCCTAGCGTGGAATTGACGCCGCACACCGCGGTGACGAGGAGGGAAACCGAAATGATCCAGGCGCGAGGGCTGACGAAGCGGTACGGGGCGAAGACCGCGTTGGAGGACGTGAGTTTTGACATCACGCCCGGTAGGGTTACCGGGTTTCTCGGCCCGAACGGGGCGGGCAAATCGACGAGTATGCGACTCATGGTTGGGCTCGACCGGCCGACAGCGGGAACGGTGACCGTCGGCGGGCGCCGTTACGCGCACCTCGCCGCGCCTCTTCGGGAGGTGGGGGTACTGCTCGACGCGAAGGGTGTGCATCCGGGGCGCAGCGCGAGGGCGCACTTGCGTGCACTCGCGGCGACGCACGCCATCCCCGATTCCCGAGTCGATGAGGTACTGGAGCAGACCGGGCTCACCGCAGTCGCGCGCCGACGAGTCGGAGGATTTTCTCTCGGCATGGGGCAGCGGCTCGGCATCGCGGCAGCGCTTCTGGGAGACCCGGAAGTGCTGATCCTCGACGAGCCGGTGAACGGTCTCGACCCCGATGGCGTCCTGTGGGTTCGCAACCTTCTCCGAGGGCTCGCGGATGATGGCCGGACTGTCCTGCTCTCAAGCCACCTCATGAGCGAAATGGCGCAGACAGCTGACCATGTCATCGTTCTCGGGCGCGGACGCGTCATTGCGGACGCGTCAATTGCAGAGTTCGTGGCGCGGGGTGGTCGTCGCGCAGTGAACGTGGTGAGCCCCAATGCAGCGAGACTCGCGGCAGTTCTCATCGATGCGCACCCGACCGCCGTGATCACAACCGCCGGCAACGAATCCTTCGAGATCGACGGGCTGGCCGCTGCTGACGTTGGTGATTTGGCGGCTCGTCACGGCGTCGTGCTGCATGAGCTGCACACCACGGAATCGAGCCTTGAAGCTGCCTATCTCGAAACTACGCGGGACCAACTCGAATACGAAACCGTCGCAGCCGATCCCGTCTCCACCCCACAACTCATCACCCGGTAAGGAATCTCCCATGACCTCCAGCATCATGATCGACGGTAGCCGCCCGACGTCACTACCAAACGCACCGAGAACGGCGCCTCGGTCCGGTGGGCGCGCGCCACGACTCTCATTCGCCGGCGTGCTCCGATCCGAACGAATCAAGCTCGCATCACTGCGCAGCATCCGAATCACCCTGGCAACGACGTTGTTCCTCGGGCTCGCGCTCAGCATCATGATCGCCGCCCTGTGGAGCGCAGACGTTGGCACCGGTGGGGTGATCCCTGTAGATCCGCTTGGCTATCAAAGCTATCTCCTCATGGTGGCAACGTTCAGCGCCCCGTTTCTCGCGCTCGTGTTCGGTGTGCTCGGGGTGTTCGCGATCTCGAGCGAGTACTCGACCGGCATGATCCTCTCCACACTCGCCGCCGTGCCGCGGCGCACGCCGGTGCTCGTCGCGAAGGCTGCCGTGACGGCCGTGGTCGCCGCGATCACCGCAGGCATCCTCGTCGTCGGCGGACTCGGCATCGGTGTCGCATTTCTTCCGCTCGCGGCGCCAGAACTCGGGAGCGTCGCCGTCATCTCGGGGGCGCTCGGAACGATCACCTATCTCGCGTGTATCGCGCTGTTCGCCTTCGGCATTTCAGCCTTGCTCCGCTCGACGGCAGGCGGTATCGCAGTGGTAGCCGGAGTCACCTTCGTGCTTCCCGTCGTCTTTCAGGTGCTGAGCCTGTTGGAGTGGGAGTGGGTGCTCACTGTCTCGAATGTTCTTCCCGCAGCACTCGGCAACACACTTGCGCAGGGCATCGTCGAGCCGACTGGTGGGCTGAGCTTCTGGGGCGCACTGGCAGCGATGCTGGTTTGGGTGGCGGCGGCGCTGATCCCCGCAAGTATCGCATTCGCACGACGCGACGCGCGCTGACAGCTCCGCTCGACTCAGTAGGGTGAAGGCATGAGTGCAGCGGCCGCTGGAACCGAGGTGAGTCTTCCGCGCCCGCCGGGCGTAATCCGGCGGGCGCTCGCTGCGCATCCTGTCGCGGTAGATGCGGTCATCATGGCCGGGTATCTCTTCGGAGCTGCTCTCGGCACCGTAATCGACATTGCCATTACCGCCTCGGCCGGGGTCGTGTCGGTGGACGGACTCGCCCTGCCCGAGTACTTGGCCTGGCCGTGGTGGCCGATCGCCATCCTCCGTGTTGCCGCGATTGCGATCTCTCTCCTGCTGCGTCGACGCTATCCGCTGCAGGGGCTCGTCGTCGTCGTAATTGCAGGACTCGGGGATCACGGAGTTCAGGGTCTTGCGACGGGCGTCGCGCTCCTGTTCATGATCTATGCGGTACCGGTGTACCGCAGCGTGAGCGCTGGCTGGATCGGCTACGCGGTCGCGGTTTTCGGATCCGTCGTCTCGATGCTGTTTGAGGTGGGTGCGGCGTTCGGGCCCGCAGGAGTGTTGATCGCGGACAACGATGACCGCCCCGGCGCCGTCGACGTCATCGGGCTCGCGGTCATGACTGGCGTCTGGTACTTGGCCGTGCTGATGCTCGGTATCAATCTCGGTAATCGGCGCCGCTACGTTGCCGCGATCATCGAGCGAGCGCACCAGCTCGCGCGCGAGCGAGACCAGCTCGCACAACTTGCGGTGGCAGAAGAACGCTCGCGGATCGCCCGAGAGATGCACGACATCGTTGCCCACTCGGTGTCGGTGATGATCGCGCTCTCCGAGGGGGCCGCGCGGGCTGCGGCGGCCGCACCGGAGGCCGCTGCAGAGGCGATGGCGCGAAGCGCGGAAACCGGAAGAACGGCACTCGCGGAGATGCGGCGGATGCTCGGGGCGCTCCAGGACTCGGGGGAGCAGCGGCCGGAGCTTGTCCCGCAACCGGGGGTCGACGACCTCCCCGAGCTCGTGCAGAGCTTCAGGGACGCCGGCATGCTCGTCGAGCTCACGGTTGCGGGTGAAGCGTCTGGCGACCGTGGGCAGGATCTCGCGGTGTATCGCGTGGTGCAGGAGGGGTTGACGAACGCACTCCGATACGCGGGGTCGGGAGCTCGCGTCGAGGTTGAGGTGCAGCGAAAACCTGAACGGACCGAAGTTACGGTCACTGACCACGGGTCGCTGGCCGGCGTCTCGGCTGCGGTCACCGGCCTCGGTTCCGGGCGAGGGATCGCGGGACTGCGTGAGCGGGCCCGCATGTTCGGCGGAACGCTCGAGGCCGGACCGCACGGAGGTGCGGCTGCCGGGTGGCGATTGCGGGCGGAACTTCCCGTGGGCGCTTCGGCTCACACGGAACAGGGGGAATGATGGGTGAGGGATCGATTCGAGTTCTGCTCGTGGACGACCAGGAACTGATTCGTACCGGGTTTCGACTGGTTCTCATGTCTGAACCGGAGATTTCCGTCGTCGGTGAGGCTTCCGACGGTGAATCGGCGCTGAGGGAACTGAGACGACTCACCGAGGAGGGATCCGGGTGCGACGTGGTGCTGATGGATATCCGAATGCCCGGCATGAACGGCATTGCAGCCACCGAGCGGATCACCGCCGACTACCCTGAGACCCGGGTCCTCGTGCTGACAACGTTCGACCTCGACGAGTACGCGATCGCCGCCATCCGCGGAGGGGCAAGCGGGTTCCTACTCAAGGATGCCCGACCGACAGAGCTCGTCGACGCGATTCGTCGCGTGGCTGCAGGAGACGCAGCCATGGCGCCGAGTGTCACGAAGCGGCTCCTTGAGCAGCTGCGGCAGGGTGGTGTCGTGGACGCGGAGCACTCGTCGTCTGATGCCGAATTCGCGCTTGCGGTGCTCACGGAGCGCGAACGGGAAGTACTTGGACTCATCGCGGAGGGCCGCAATAACTCGGAGATCGGTGCCGAGCTCTTCCTCTCGGAGTCGACGGTGAAAACTCACGTGGGCCGCGTCCTCGCGAAGCTGCAGCTGAGAGATCGTGTGCACGCCGTGATCTTCGCCAAGGAGCACGGACTAGGCTAATGGCATGACGAGAATCGCAGTGGTACCTGGTTCCTTTGACCCGGTCACAATGGGGCACATCGACGTCATTCTTCGCTCGGCTGGAATTTTCGACGAGGTACACGTGCTCGTCGTGCACAATCCCGGCAAGAATGCGATGTTGCCGATCTCTGAGCGTGTTTCGCTCATTCAACAGTCGCTCGACGAGATCAATGCGCCGAAGAACATCACGGTGGCCTCTTGGTCGGTTGGTCTTCTCGTCGACTACTGCACGGAGGTCGGAGCGGCCGCGCTCGTCAAGGGCATCAGGTCGCAGATCGATGTCTCCTACGAAACCCCCATGGCGATCATGAACCGTTCTCTCGCAGGCGTCGAGACGGTTTTCATGCTGCCGGATCCCGCGCACGCGCACGTCTCAAGCACCCTCGTGCGTCAAGTGTCTGAACTGGGCGGAGACGTCAGCCCGTACGTGCCTGCGGCGGTCGCACGATTCCTCGAGAAGCGCAGGCCAAACTGATGGGCGGGACGCGCGTGTACGAGGAGAGTGTTCGAGACCTCGCGAGGCAGCCCGGAGAGATGCGAGAGCGCCGTCGCACGATCAGCGTGCCCGAGCAGCTCGGTGAAGCACTCGCGTGGGTTCCTGCCGGTGCTGAGCTCGAACTCAAGGTCCGCCTCGAGTCGGTTCACGAAGGCATTCTCGTCACCGCCGAGATCGAGACGATGATGCATGCGGAGTGCGGTCGCTGCCTCCGTGCGTTCGCCACGCCGTTTCAAATCGAATTCCAGGAACTTTTCGCGTATACTCCTTCGGAGGCCGACGAGTACGGGGTTCACGGTGATCACGTGGATCTTGAACCCCCGCTCCGAGACGCGGTGGTGCTCGCACTTCCGTTTCAGCCTGTGTGTCGCCCGGATTGTCCGGGGCTCGACCCGGAATCCGGTGAGTTGCGCGATGCCGGGGCTGATGAGCCGCCCGCGACGGACATCGATCCGAGGTGGGCAGCACTGGCAGGATTTCAGACGAAGGCTGCCGAGGCTGAAGATGAACCTGGCACGGGTGAGACTCCCGGGCCCGAAAGCAAGTAGGAAAGAGAACATCATGGCTGTTCCCAAGCGGAAGATGTCGCGCTCGAACACCCGCCACCGCCGTTCGGCGTGGAAGGCCGCAGCGCCGAAGCTCGTGAAGACCGTGGAGAACGGACGTACCGTCTACAGCCTCCCGCACCGCGCCCGTGTCGTCGAGGATTCGCAGGGCAACCCGCTCTTCCTCGAATACAAGGGCCGCCGGGTCGCCGACGCGTAAGCGCGTCGCTGAGCTCTCCAGTCGCGCACCTTGACGTCGACTGAACCGAAGCCGCCGGAATCGTCGCGAGACGAGATCGGCGGCTTTCTGGTGCCCTTCGACGTGCAAGTCGACCCCGACTTGCTCGAACTCGCGCTCACGCACCGTTCATGGGCCTACGAGCACGGCGGCGCGCCCCACAACGAGCGTCTCGAGTTCCTAGGGGATTCGATTCTTGGTCAGGCGGTCACCGTCAAGTTGTTCCAAGACTTCCCAGACCTCGACGAAGGGGAACTCGCGAAGCGGCGAGCCGCACTCGTTTCGACGACGGCACTCGCCGAAATCGCGCGCGGCCTCGGCCTCGGCCTCGCGCTGAAACTCGGCAAGGGTGAAAAGCAGACGGGCGGGCGCAACAAAGACTCCATCCTTGCGGATACGGTGGAAGCGGTGATCGGCGCGGTCTTCCTCTCCACGGACCCACGCACTGCGGACCGGTTCGTGCTCGACCTCGTGGCGCCGCTCCTCGACGACCCCGACCGTTTCACGGTCTCACTGGATCCGAAGACCACTCTGCAACAGATTGCCGCCGAACGCGGCCTTCCGCACCCGCCGTACGACACGACCGGGACCGGGCCTGACCACGACCGGCTCTATACCTCGCGTGTCACGGTTGATGGGGTGACGGGTACGGGATCAGGAACAAGCAAGAAGGCTGCTGAACTCGCCGCAGCGCGGCACGCGGTGGCGCAGCTCGAGGCCTCCCGCCGCAAGCGCCGCTGACGTGCCCGAGCTCCCTGAAGTCGAGGTCGTCCGGGCCGGCCTGGCGCCTGCCGTTACGGGGGCCCGCGTGGTCGCTGCCGAGGTGCTTGACCCTCGCGCACTGAAACGCCACGTCCCGCTTGTGGGCGACGATGGATTAGGTGGACACGGCACGACACTCACGCTCGAAGCAGGCGCGCTTCGGGACGATGACTTCGTGCGGCGCGTGACCGGCCTCGCGCTTGGGGCACCGCTGCGACGAGGAAAGTTCATGTGGATCCCCTGTGTGGAGCCCGGTGATGGCGGCCAAGCCCTGCTCGCGCACCTCGGCATGAGCGGCCAGCTGCTCCTTCGTTCGCACGAGGCCCCCGACGATCGTCACGTGCGAATTCGGCTCTGGGTGGAGCATCCGACTCACGGCGAATTGCGCATCGACTTCGCGGATCAGCGACTGTTCGGATCCCTCGCCCTGGATCGCCTGGTCCCCGAGGAGAACGGGGCGCTCATCCCAAGTCAGGTAACTCACATCGCACGCGACCCACTCGACCTCGCCTTCGATGACGGAGCCTTCGTCGCCGAGGTGCGGCGGCGGTCGACCGTGGTCAAGGCGCTGCTGCTCGACCAGACGCTTGTGAGTGGTGTCGGGAACATCTATGCCGACGAGGCGCTGTGGCGATCGCGACTGCATCCGCTCACTCCCGGTTCGCGGGTGAGCGTCCGCAAGGCAGCCGAGCTGCTCGCAGCGCTTCGCGATGTCTTCGAGCGCGCGCTCGCGGAGGGCGGAACGAGCTTCGACGCGCAGTACGTGAATGTCAACGGGCAGGCGGGCTATTTTGCGCACTCGCTGAACGCATACGGGCGTACGGGCGAGCCCTGCCACCGCTGCGGCACCTCGATCAAGCGGATCCCCGTCGCCGGGCGGTCCTCCCACCTTTGCCCGCGCTGCCAGCGACGGCGGTAGGGCCGGCCCCCAACCCGCGGGATCCCTCTGCGAAACATCTGATATCCGCAAAATATATGACGGCCAGACCAGGGTGTTGGCAATATATTCCGCAGATCGCATACGGTTAGTGGGTGCTTGCCCTGACGCTTGGGGCCTGGTTCTTGGCGGCTGGCGCTTGAGACAGTCGGCCGCTGGCGAACGGGCAAACTCAGAGGAGCGCCCACCCGAGGGCCGCGGCGACGATGACGACCGCCCAGGCCGGCGCCCGCCAGGCCGTGAGAGCGGTGAAACCCGCGATGGCGATGGCGAGGGATCCCGGGCCGGTCACGCCAGCGGTGAATACCGGGTCGTAGAGCGCCGCACCGAGGATCCCGACGACGCCGGCATTCACGCCCCCGAGCGCCCGCCGAATGCGCGGAATTCCGCGGATCCGTTCCCAGTAGGGCAGCACTCCGACCACGAGCAGCGCCGCCGGAAGGAAGATCGCGACGAGCGCGATGACCCCGCCGAGCACGCCCGACGGGCTGCTGTTCGACGCTGCACCGAGAAATCCGGCGAACGTGAAGAGCGGACCGGGAACGGCCTGCGCGACACCGTAACCGGCGAGAAAGTCGCCGGAATCGACGAGGCCGGTCTGCACGGTTTCCGCCTCTAATAGTGGCAACACCACGTGACCTCCGCCGAAGACGAGTGCGCCAGCCCGGTAGAAGATGTCGAACAGGCCGACTGTGCCACTGCCGAACCAAGCTGCGGCTAGCGGCAGGCCAGCGAGAAGTGCTCCGAACGATGCGAGCGAGGCCACAGCTACCCAGCGGGGCACACGGACGGCGAGGGATCCCGGGTGTCGCTCGGGACGGGCTGGATCTTGCGTTGCGGTGCTTCGGTCTGCCGAGGCGGAGGGATGGTTCGACCGATCGAGCCAAATAAGACCGATGAGTCCTGCGACAGCGATGACGATCACCTGGGTGAAGATTCCCGGGACGAGGAGCACCGAGATTGCTGCGGCGGCGGTGAGTGTGGCCCGGCGAGCATCCGTGACGAGCGATGTCGTCATCCCGAGCACCGCGTGAGCGACAACAGCCACGGCCGCGGCCTTAAGTCCGAGTACCCAGCCAGCCTGCGACACGTCACCCAGCGCATCGATTCCCAGGGCAACGGCAATGAGGAGCACCGCGGAGGGGAGCGTGAACCCAATCCATGCCGCGATGAGCCCCGGGAGCCCGGCGCGCTGCAGCCCAATCGCCATGCCGACCTGGCTCGATGCCGGCCCGGGAAGAAACTGGCAGAGCGCCACGAGATCTGCGTATGCGGTGTCGGTCAGCCAGCGTCGGCGCGTGACGAAGGCCTCCCGGAAGTATCCGAGGTGGGCGACCGGTCCACCGAACGCGGTGAGCCCGAGGCGAAGAAAGACCAGGAATACTTCGAACGATCCACCGGAACGGGGTGCGTGGAACGCGGTGTCCTCAGTCGTCTTCATGATTGCTCATCACCGTAGGCTCTCGACGTGAACCCCGAGGAAACAATGCATGCGCGCGCATACACGTTGGGCGTATTCCCAGGAATGCAGGGGTCTCCTGCAGGGTTCTCCATTCATATGGCCAGACACACCAGCACGCCCAAACGCACCATAGCGAGGCCTTCTATTTCGTCGACCCTGAGGGCAACGGCCTCGAACTGTACATCGATCGGCCGAGCGACACGTGGGTGTGGGAGAACGGTGAGGTCGTCATGGGTTCCGCGCCCCTCGACCCGAACGCATTCATCGACGAGCATCTTGGCCAGGTCTCCGACGGCACAGCACTGATGGGGCACGTCCACTTGAAAGTCGGAGATCTCACCGAAGCCGAAGAATTCTACGCAGATGCGCTTGGATTCGCGGTCACTGCACGCTCTGATGGTGCGTTGTTCTTCGCCGCGGATGGCTACCACCACCATCTCGCGACCAATATTTGGCAGAGTGCGGGCGCGGGGGAGCGGGTGAACCCGACGGGTCTCGGCTCGTTCGAGGTGACGGTGCCGGCGACGATGGACCTTGACGCGGTCGCAGAGCGTCTCGACAGCTCGGGTCACGACTACACACTGAGCGGTGAGTCGCTCAGTGCGGCGGATCCCTGGGGCAACGAGGTGCGTGTTCGCGTCGGCTGAGTCGACCTCGCCGCAGAGCGGCATAGAGTTGACCGTATGAACTTCATGCGAGTGACCTGGGCCATGAGCGCTATCGTGTGGCTCGTCATCGTCGTCATGGCGTGCCTGTTCTGGGGGTGGCCGGCGCTCGTTGTGGTGCTCGCCTTCGGGTTATTCCCGGACATCGCGCTGATCGGTGGCTTCGCCGAGCGTGGCCGGCTGAAGCCCGATCGGGTGAAGCTCTACAACACGCTTCACATCACCACGTGGCCAATCGTCACGATCGTTCTGGGCGTCATCATTATGTTCGTGACGGGCGGGTTCGAAGGAGGCTTCTGGGCACTCGCACTCGGCGGCGTCGCATGGTTCGTGCACATCGCGCTTGATCGCGCGCTCGGTTTCGGTCTGCGCGATGCCGACGGCACGATCATTCCAGTCGGACTGGAATTTAGCTGATTCGTAACGGTCCCCAGCCGATTTCTCGCCGGTGTCGGTGCCGTCGTTCGGGGCCGGGCGCCGGTAGTGTGGTTGCATCGCGGCACCGGGCGGCCTCGGCCGTTCCGAATTCACACGGGAGGGCGACGGCGTGCATCTAAAGAGCCTCACGCTCAAGGGTTTCAAATCCTTCGCTCGCCCGACCACCTTCCAATTCGAGCCCGGAGTGACCGCAATTGTCGGCCCGAACGGGTCCGGAAAGTCCAACGTCGTCGATGCGCTCGCCTGGGTGATGGGGGAGCAGGGGGCGAAGACGCTCCGCGGCGGCAAGATGGAGGACGTCATCTTCGCGGGCACGTCAACGCGTGGTCCACTCGGCCGAGCGGAGGTGCGGCTGACGATCGACAACGCCGATGGCGACTTGCCGATCGAGTACACGGAAGTCACGATCAGCCGCACACTTTTCCGCAACGGGGCGAGCGAATACGCGATCAACGGGGACCCGTGTCGACTGCTTGACGTCCAAGAACTGCTCAGCGATTCGGGGCTCGGCAGGGAGATGCACGTGATCGTCGGGCAGGGCCAGCTCGATGCTGTGCTGCGTGCGACGCCGGAGGACCGTCGCGGGTTTATCGAAGAAGCGGCAGGGATCCTGAAGCATCGGAGGCGCAAGGAGCGTACGCTCCGCAAGCTTGATGCGATGGACACGAACCTCACCAGATTGAACGACCTCGCGGCGGAGCTGCGGCGACAGCTCACACCGCTGGGGCGTCAGGCCGAGGTTGCTCGCCAGGCGCAGACGATTGCCGCTGAGGCGCGTGACGCAAAGGCGCGCTTACTCGCTGACGACGTATTCCATTTGCGCCGTGAGCTCGATCAGCTCGCCGGAGAGGATTCCGAGCGGCATTCCGAACGTATCGTGCTGCAGGAGCAGGTCGAGCAGAAGCAATTGCGTATCGCCCGCCTCGAGCAGGAGCAGCAGGGCGACGACCTCGACGCGGCACGACGCGTGACGCTATCGCTCGAGGCCGCACAGTCGAAGCTTCGGGGCCTATTCGCACAGGCGGAACAGCGGCTTGCGTTCCTCGCTTCGCAGGCGGAACCGAAGGATTCCATCCCGAGGCTTGGCCTGGCTGCCGTTGAGGATGCCGGGGGAGAAGCCGATCGGCTGACGGAACTCATCCCCGCCGCAGAATCGGCTTGGGAGCGGGCGCGGGCCGTGACTCGTTCGGCGCAACTCGCGCTCGATGGGATCGACGAGCACATCGCCGCCCAGAGCGAGTTGGTGTCTCGGCACGACCTCCAGATTTCGCAGTTGAGTGGCCGAGTGGAAACGGCTCGTGCTCGACTCGCCGCGGCGGAGCAGGACGCCGCCCGACGCGATCAGGCAGGCTCGCAGGCGGACGTGCGCGCCGAGGAGGCAAGCGAGGCGCTGCAGTCCTTCGAACGGGAGCATCCGGCGGCGACCGACGCGACCTCGCCCGAGCGCGAAACCGCATATCGTGAGGCCCAAGAGCACCTGGCCGACGCGGAACGGCGTCGCGATGAGGCGAGGGATCGACTGCACGGATTGGAGCAGGAGCGTGCGGGTCTTGCGGCACGCGTGAGCGCGCTCACGCGTGCGCTCGACCAGCGAGACGCCTCGGCCGCCGTACTCGCCGCGGAACCCGCCGGTATCAGCGGTCGAGTGTCGGACCGGGTTCGGGTGCGCGAGGGGCACGAGGCGGCGATCGCCGCAGCACTGGGGCTCTTCGCGGATGCGATACTCGCAGACGATGCGTCGGCCGCAGCGGAGGCGGTCTCGATGGCGCAGGAACGCGACCTGGGGCGTGTTCGCGTCGTGGTCGAGGGGGCCCGCAGCTCGGCTGGAACCGCCGTTGGCGGTGGGGCGAGCATGCCCGTCGGAGTAGCCGGGCTGACGCCGGCAGTCGACACGTTGATCGAAGCGCCCGAGGGCGTTCGAGGCCTGCTTGCGGGATGCTTCCTCGCCAACGATTTTGAGTCTGCGACACGCGGGTTCGCATCTCTCGGGCGTTCTGGTTCAACGACCGGAATCACCGTGGTCACCGCTTCCGGAGACGTGCTCAGCGAGCATACGGTGTCTGGCGGGTCGACGCTCGCGCCGTCGCGTATCGAACTCGCGGCCGAACTCGAGCAGGCGGTGCAGCGGCAAGAGCGAGTCGCAGCCGAAATCACGGCCGTTGAGGTGGAGTTCGGGAATCTGGTGGAGGAGGCAGCGGGCGCACGGGAGGCGTCGGAGCGTGCATTCTCCGCGCTTCGCGCGGCCGACGCGCAGCTGGCTGAAATTGCACAGGAGCGCAATAGGCTGCTCGCACGAGCCGAAGCCGCACGGGCCGAGGCTGATCGAGCTCGCCAGGCCGCAGAGGCCGCCACGACCTCCATTGCGGCTGCGGCCGCGGACGTCGCGGCGGCGGATCACGCGCTCGACGAGGCGAAGGCGGCTCCCCGCCCGATTCTCGATGTCGGGGAGCGCGACGCGCTGCTTGCTGAGCTCGAGACGGCTCGAGCAGCCGAAATGGAGGCCCGGCTCGCGCTGGAGACGGCTCGCGAACGAGCCCGGGCTGCGGCCACCCACCACGAGACTCTCGCCGAGCAGCTCGAGATGGAGCGTCGGGCCGCCGATGAAGCGGCACGACGCGCGGTACTCCGTGCACGTCAGGTAACGCAGGCTGAGCGGGTCTCTGAGGTTCTTCCCGCGATTCTCGATGCATGCGATCGGTCCCTCTCAGAAGCTCGAACGGTTCAGCACGCGGCAGAGGCGGAGCGGGCCCGTCATAGCCAAGAGCTGACGCTGTTGCGAGCTGAGGAAGCGGAACTGCGGGAACAACTTCAGGTGCTCACCGAGCGTGTGCACGGTGCGGAACTGAAGGCATACGAGCGGAAGTTGCAGCTCTCGACGCTGCTCGAACGGTCGGGGGATGAGCTCGGTCTGGTTGAGGACGTGCTCATCGCCGAATACGGTCCGGACGTGCCGATTGCGGTCGTTGATGAGGCGGAGGGGGCAGAAGCATCAACCTGCCCGTATGTTCGAGAAGAGCAGGAGGAACGGCTTGCGCGGGCAGAGAAGCAGCTCGGCCGTCTCGGGCGTATCAATCCGTTGGCGCTGGAGGAGTTCGCGGCGCTCGAGCAGCGGCACACGTTCCTCACCGAACAGCTTCAGGATCTCACCAAGACCCGCAGCGACCTGCTGGCGATCATTGATGATCTGGATGAGCGGATGCAGGGAATCTTTTCTGAGGCATTCGAGGACACGCGGGCTGCGTTCGCCGAAGTGTTTCCCGTCCTTTTCCCTGGTGGCACCGGTGAGATCTACTTGAGCGACCCCGACGACCTGCTCGCCACTGGAATTGAGATGGCCGTCAAGCCGGCCGGTAAGAAGGTGGAACGGTTATCCCTCCTCTCCGGCGGAGAGCGATCCCTCGCCGCTGTCGCCTGGCTGATCGCGATCTTTCGTGCCCGCCCCAGCCCGTTTTACATCATGGACGAGGTCGAAGCCGCGCTCGACGACGCGAACCTGGGACGCCTCCTGCAGGTGTTCGAAGGGCTGCGTGCGCACTCGCAACTGATCGTGATTACGCATCAAAAACGCACGATGGAGATCGCTGATGCGCTATACGGCGTGTCGATGCGGCACGATGGTGTCTCCGCCGTCGTCGGGCAGCGAATTGGTGCGGAATAGACCGTAAATACCGCGTTTGTGGGAGGGATTCGTGGCCTGAGTGGCGCTTGGGTCACGAGACGCTAACAACTCGACGCTTCCCAGGGTCGTCTTCGGTTTCTGAACGACATGTTCATTATGCTCGTCGTGTATGCCGTGAGGAAGCGGCATCAGGAATGTGCAGAAAGGCGTCATTCATGAGAAAAATCTCGCAGAAGGCACTCGGCGGAATCGCGTTGATCGCGAGCGCTGGCCTGGTTCTCAGCGGCTGCTCCAGCAGCTCGACCGAAACGGGTGAGACGGAGGAGAGCGCTGCGGTCGTCGCCGGCAACCCCGAAGCCCTTGAAATTGCGACGCTGCTGCCGCAGACCGGTGCGCTCGAGCACCTTATCTACGGCCCGGAGGGTGCCGTTCAGCTCGCGATCAAGGACATCAATGACGCTGGTGGTGTGCTCGGGCAAGAGGTCACGATTGTGGCCGAGGGCAACGAGGGCGACAGCAACGATCCGACGATCATCTCGAAGAGCGTCGACGAGATTATCAAGGCGAACCCCGCGTTCGTGCTCGGAGCGATGGGCACGAGCAACACCAATGCGGCGATGCCGAAGCTCACTGAGGCAGGCATCCTCATGGGGTCGCCGTCAAACACGGGCATCGCGCTTTCGGGCGTGAACCCGCTCTACTTCCGCACGATCGCTTCCGACACCATCCAGGGCAAGGCGCTCGGCAACCTCATCGTCAAGGACGGTGTGCAGAGCGTCGGCATTCTCGCGCTCAGCAACGACTACGGTCTCGGTCTGCGGGACAACGTGCAGGCGACCCTCGAGGAAGCCGGAGTCGAGGTGACCTACGGCACTGAGGGATCCGGCCAGGAGTTCCCCGAGGGTCAGACGTCCTTCTCCTCGGAGGTGTCGGCGGTGCTCGGTACGCAGCCCGAGGCGATCGCGATCCTGAGCTATATCGAGGCTCAGCAGATCATCCCCGAGCTGCAGGCGCAGGGCTTCGACCTCTCGAAGCTTTACCTCGTCGACGGCAACACCACTCCCTACCCCGAGCTCGAGGCTGGAACGCTCGAGGGCGCGCAAGGGACAACCCCCGGTCGGACGGTGAACGAGGAGTTCGAGGCGCAGCTTGCCGAGGTCTACCCGGACGTGTCGAAGAGCCTGAACTTCGCTCCCGAGACTTATGACGCGGTGACGCTCGTCGCACTTGCTGCCGAGCGAGGCGGCGCCGCGGACTCGGAGACGATTCTTGCGAACCTGCACGCGGTGTCGGGTGCCGAGGGTGGCGAAGAGTGCACGAGCTTCGCGGACTGCGCGGCTCTGCTCGCGGACGGTGAGGAAATCCACTACGTGGGTAAGGCCGGCATCGGAGCGCTGACCGCCGAAAACGATCCGGAGACCGCTCTCGTGGGCATCTACCGGTTCGATGGCGAGAACAACCCCGTTCCGGTGGACGAGATCCAGGGCTGATACCGAAACAGCTGTGAGACACGAACGGCCGGCTCCCGAACTCGGGGCCGGCCGTTCGACGTAGCGCTAGTCTGCGGTGCGCTTCGCCTCGACGTCAGCAGCGAGCGTACCGAGATACAGCTCGATGACGCGCGGGTCTTCCGCGAGCTCTCGGCCGGTGCCCTCATACGCGTTGGTGCCCTGGTCGAGTACGTAGGCGCGGTCGCAGATTTGCAGACAGCGACGCGCATTCTGCTCGACCATGATGATCGTGACGCCGGTCTTATTGATCTGGCGAGTGCGGATGAAGGTTTCGTCTTGACGCACTGGTGAAAGACCGGCGCTCGGTTCGTCGAGCAGGAGAACGCTAGGGTTCATCATGAGCGCGCGCGCCATGGCGACAGACTGCCGCTCACCGCCGGAAAGGGATCCTGCGAGCTGCTTGCGACGATCCGCGAGCATGGGGAAGAGCTCCCACATCTCAGCGAGTCTGCTGGCGAACTCCCGCGGTTTCAGGAAGAGGCCCATCTGCAGGTTTTCTTCAATATTCAGCGAGGGGAACACATTATTTGTCTGCGGGACGAATCCGACGCCCTTCTTCACGAGGTCGCTGGTTCGGGCCCGTGTGACGTCCTCTCCGTTGAGCTTCACCGTCCCGCGACGGATGTTGACGAGCCCGAAGAGTGACTTCAGGAGGGTGGACTTCCCGGCGCCGTTCGGGCCAATAATGCCGACGAGCTCTCCCTTTCGAGCCTCGAGCGAGCAGTCGTTGAGGATGTTGATGCCGGGAAGGTAACCGGCATCCAAGTGTTCTGCCGAGATCACGGGGGTATCAGTGCTCATGGGGTTTCCTCCCGGCTCTCGTTCTCCACTTCGGCGGCGATGCTGTCGATCATGGCGGTATCCAGCACGTCGTCGTCGCCGAGGTCACGATCGTGGTGCGCGCCGAGGTAGGCGTCTACAACAGCCTCACTCGTCATGATCTCTTCCGGCAGCCCCTCAGCGATGATCTCTCCCTGCGCCATCACGATCACCCAGTCGGAGATATGGCGCACCATGTGCATATCGTGCTCGACGAAGAGGACCGTGGTGCCCTCGTCCCGCAGCTGCTGGATGTGGTCGAGGAGGCTCTGCGTGAGTGCGGGATTGACACCCGCCATCGGTTCGTCGAGCATGATCATTGCGGGGTCCGACATGAGTGCGCGAGCCATTTCGAGCAGCTTCTTCTGCCCGCCGGAGAGCCCACCGGCCATGTCATCACGTTTTGTGTCGAGCGCGAAGCGTGCCAGGAGTTCCTCCGCACGCTCGATGTTTTCGCGTTCCCGTGCTGCCCAGATCGGTTTGATGAGCCCTGCGAAGAGGTTCTCGCCCGGCTGATTGTTCGCGCCGACCAGCATGTTCTCGAGCACCGTCATCCGCGCCAGGGCCTTTGTGAGCTGGAACGTGCGAATCATGCCCGACCGCGCCACACGAGCGGCATTTGTGCGTGTGAGCACGCGGCCGTTAAAGTTCCAGCTCGCTCGTTGCGGTCCGGTCGTGAACGGGCCGGGCGCATTCGTTGGGGTATCGAAGCCGGTGATGAGGTTGAAAAAGGTGGTCTTTCCTGCACCGTTGGGCCCGATCAGCGCGGTGATCGCGCCCCGCTGCACCTCCAGGTGTTCGACGTTCACGGCGAGGTTTCCGCCGAATCGCCGTACGACGTGGTCGACAGTGAGAATCGGGTCGGGTTTGGATACGCCCGGCACCTGCTCGAGCCCCGCGAGCGTGGCACGCAGTGCGGTGCGGTCGTACGGATAGGCGAGTGCTGTGGCTGGCTCAGACATTGAACGACAGCTCCTTCTTGTTGCCGAGGATGCCCTGGGGTCTGAAGATCACGAGCACCATGAGCATCACCCCGATCAGGATCCATGAGATGATCTCGGTCTGCTGGGAGCTCAGCAGCGATGACGGAACGAATTCGGATGCAAAGCTCGTGATCAAGAGCCTCACGATAAAGAACAGGAGGGAGCCGAGCAGCGGGCCGAGGATCGTTGCGGCGCCGCCGAGCAGCATGATCATCCAGAGGTTGAACGTTGTCGCACGGCCCATTCCGTCGGGGTTGATCGATGCCGGTAGCGCCATGATGATTCCGCCGAAGCCTCCCATGACGCCGCCGATCATGAGTGCCTGGAGCTTGTACGAGTAGGTGTTCTTCCCCAGACTCTTCATCGCGTCCTCGTCTTCGCGGATCCCTTTCAGCACGCGACCCCACGGGCTGCGCATGAGCAGCCACGTGACGAGGAGGAAGAGGATCACGAGGGCCCACGCCACGATGCGGCTCCACCAGTCATCAACTCCGACGTTGTTGTGGGTCATGCCCAGAAACGTCGTGCGTCCGTCCGGGAGAAAAGAGAGCGCATTGAATTCCTCGCGGAACCTCGGGCTCTGGATACCGCTCGGCCCTCCGGTGATCGGGGTGAGGTTCGCAAGCCGCGCGACCATCCGCAGGATCTCGGCGGCGCCGATCGTGACGATCGCCAGGTAATCCCCCCGGAGTTTCAGCGTGGGTATGCCGAGCAGCAGAGCGAACAGGATCGAAGCGAGAATCGAGATGAGCAGAGCTGGGAAGACCCCGAGCCCGCTCATCACCGAGATGACAAAGCCGTAACCGCCCACGAGCATGAATCCGGCCTGGCCCATATTCATGAGACCCGTGAACCCGAAGTGGATGTTGAGCCCGATCGCGGCGATCACGAAGGCCGCGGTGACGGGCGAGAGCGCGGTCTGGAGAATCGACTCCAGCAGGTGTGTCCAGAACATGATGCTCCCTTAGCCGATCCGCTCTTTTCGCCCGAAGATGCCCTGGGGCCTCACGAGCAGGACGATGATGAGGATGAAGAGGGCCGCGGCGTGTTTCAGGTCGCCCGGCAGCCAGATATTCGCCATCTCAACGACGAGTCCAATGATCATCGCGCCGACGAACGCACCAAACGCCGTGCCGATACCGCCGAGAACGACCGCTGCGAATAGGAGGAGGAGGAACGACCAGCCGGTGTTCCACGCGATGCCGTTGAGTACCAGGCCGAGGAGCACACCCGCGAGCCCGGCGAGCGCCGTCCCGACCGTCCAGACCACGCGGATGACCTGGTCAACCTTGATTCCGGAAGCCTCCGCGAGTGCCGGATTGTCGGCGACGGCACGCGTTGCGCGGCCGAAGCGAGTATATTTCAGTGCGAGCCCGACCGCGATGACCGCGAGCAACGCGATACCCATGGCGACGTACGACTGCACCGTGAGGGTAACGCCGAGAATCGTCACGGTCTCGGGGGTGCGAGTGTCGATGCGAAGAATGCTCGCGCCGAAGAAGAACTGGAAGACGTTCTGCAGTGCGATGGAAAACCCGATCGAGACGATCATCATCTGCATGAGGCTGAGTCGTCGTCTTCGCATGGGCTTCCAAATGCTCATGTCTTGCACATATCCGAATGCCGCCATCAGTGCGAACGTGATGAGCCCAGCAAGCCACAGATTTCCGGTCAGAGACATGAAAAGGAAGGCAAGCATGCCGCCCATAGAGATCATCTCGCCCTGTGCGAAGTTGCTGACACCGGTCGTGCCGTAAACGAGTGAGAGGCCAAGAGCTGCGAGTGAGAGCAGCAGTCCCATGCGGATGCCAGAGGCGAACTGCTGCCAAAATCGCGACCAGGAGAAATCTGAGGAGGCCGCCGGCGGGGTTGCTGGACTGGATTCTGCGCTCGACCCCGGTTCCTGCTGGCCTCCGGCTTCGTCTGCTGGTTCATCACTCGCCGCTTCAGCAGGATCGTCCGTCAGCGGAAACAGCGCGCTCGCCGAGTCGTAGAGCGCAACCTCGAGTTCCCGGCTCGCGACGCCTTTCGGGAACTGGCCGTCCGGGAGGCTCGCCGCGTCGACCGAGACGGTGTACGAACCGGCCGTGGTCACTGCGAAGCTCCACCGGCCATTGGCGTCCGTGCTTGTCGTCTCTTCGACAGCCTGTCCGGCGAGGTCGATGGTAACGCCCTCGAGAGGTGCCCCATCGCTCGACCTGATGATGCCCTGCAGGCACCCTGTGTCGGGGGCCGGGGCGCAATCGACGGCGCTCGCGGGGGAGGGGACGAGAAGCCCTGCGATCGAAAACAGCACGGTGAGAAGGAACAGGACTGCGCCGAAGCGTCGCCGGGTGAGCCCGGGTCGAGTCGGAAATAGGGTCACGGTACCTCCGTGAAGTTTTGCGGAGCGCCGAGTTCCCACCGACGCTGCTGGGTGTTGTAACACCGAGATCGTATCGGAGTCGGGGGATCGTTGGACGAGGTTCTGCCGGAACGTCGTGGCATCGATGCCAATTCCCTCGATTCGCGGTGCGTACGTTGGTGGTTTCCTGGAATGCTGCTTGAGAGCCGCGGTGGAGTGGGCCAGGCTCGATAGGATCGACGCATGGCTGAGCGATCCTGGTCCTTCTCGAAAGCGTTCCGCAACCTGTTCAGCGGTCCCGAACTCATCACCGATGACACCTGGGATGAACTTGAAACGGCGCTCATCACCGCCGACTTCGGACCGGAGGTCACCGACTCGATTCTCGATCAGCTCCGCGCTGACGTTGAACGGCACCGCGTCACCGAGGTGAAGGAAATGCGTCGGATGCTTCGCGACGCGATCGAAGAACGGTTGGCCGCGTACGACCCGACGCTCAATCTCTCCGAACGACCCGCGGTCGTGCTCGTGGTGGGTGTGAACGGCGTCGGTAAGACGACGACAATCGGAAAGTTCGCGAGGTACCTGACGAATTTCGACAAGAAGATCGTCGTGGGTGCGGCCGACACGTTCCGTGCCGCGGCCGTCGAGCAGCTCGCGACCTGGGCCTCTCGCGCGGGCGTGGATGTTGTGAAGCCTCAGCAGCAGGGACAGGATCCCGCGTCGGTTGCTTTTCAGACGGTAGAGCGCGCTCAGAACGAGGGTTACGATATTGCGATCATCGATACCGCGGGGCGGCTGCAGACCAAGGGCGGTCTCATGGATGAGCTTGGAAAGATCCGACGAGTCGTGGAGAAGCTCGCGCCAGTGTCGGAAGTGCTGCTCGTGCTCGACGCAACGACCGGACAAAACGGGCTCGCGCAAGCCGAAGCGTTTATTGAACATGCGGGGGTTACCGGGCTTGTGTTGACGAAGCTCGACGGCTCGGCGAAGGGCGGCTTCGTCCTGTCGGTCCAGGAGAAGACGGGTCTGCCCATCAAACTCGTGGGGCAGGGCGAAGGGATCGGCGACCTCACCGGCTTCACTCCGCACGTGTTCGCACAGCAGCTCGTGGGGTAGCGATGGCACAGCGTCAACGCTTCCGCGCACACAGGCTTCTCGTGCTTCTGCTCGCAACGGGAGTGTTCCTCGGTGGCGGTCTACCCGCGCTTGCGGAGGCGGAGGGCTCAGAGAGTTACCCGACCTGGAGCGATGTGGAAGCGGCACGCGTTTCTGACGGTGAACGCGAGGCACTGACCGGTCGTCTGCAGCGGGCACTGAGCGTCGCGCAAACCGAAGCGGACACTGCGGCATCTCATGCGGCCCTCGCCGCGCGGGCTGCGGAGCAGGCGGAAACCGAATTGCAGCGGGCGATTGACAGAGAGGCCGCTCTGCGCCTTCGAGCCGAACATTCCCGGGGGCAGCTCGAGGAGAGCTCGGAAGAACTCGCGCGGATGGTCTCCTGGATGTACATCAACGGCACGGGTGTCGCCAGTACGAGCCAGCTCGTGACCTCGGATGACCCCGAGGAGTTCATGTCAAAACTCAGCACTGCGACACAGGTGTCGAGCAGTTGGAACGCCCTGGCCGAGCGGTCGGAGCTCGAACTCAACACGATCGATGCGCTCCAGCGGCAAGCGGAGGCGGCCCGCACGGACCGAGAGCGACTTGCCGATGCGGCTGTGCGCGCAGCAGAGGAAGCCCGAGATGCGGAACAGGTCGCGGTCGATGCAGTTTCCGCCGCGCAGGAGCGGAGCGATACGGTGTACGCCCAACTCGCATCTCTGCACGGCACTTCTGTCGAGGATGAACGCCGGAAGCAGATCGTGCGGCAGGTTGCCGAGCAGCCGGCTGTCACCGGCGGTGGCGGCGCCGTATCGCCAACTCCTGCAGTTCCCACCCCGGCTTCGCCCACCCCGACTTCGCCTCAGCCGGGTGGTGACTCGGGGGCGGGCAGCCCGGGAGGTTCGGGCGGCTCACAGCCCGGGAGCGGAGGCGGCAGCGCTGGTGGTGGAAGCGATCCTGGCGCCGGCGGTGGGACCATGGTGGTCGACCCGGCCGCCGCACAGGCCTACGCCCGCTCGGTGCTGGGAGCCTACGGCTGGGGTGATGAGCAGTTCCCATGCCTGGTGTCACTGTGGCACGGCGAATCCGGGTGGCGCGCCGATGCGAGGAACCCGTGGAGCGGCGCCTACGGGATCCCTCAGGCCTACCCGGCAGAGAAGATGGCGGCAGCGGGACCGGACTGGCGTACCAACGCCCGGACACAGATCGACTGGGGGCTCGCCTATATTCACGGCCGTTACGGAAGCCCGTGCGCGACCTGGGCCATCTGGCAGGCGCGCAGCCCACACTGGTACTGAGGGTAGGATGGGGCTGCTATGGCTACATTCGGGAATCTCTCCGCACGTCTGACCGAGACCTTCAAGAATCTCCGTTCGAAGGGCAAGCTGTCGGCCTCCGATGTTGACAGCACGGTCCGGGAGATCCGCCGTGCTCTGCTGGAGGCTGACGTCGCGCTCGATGTCGTGAAAGATTTCACCGGCAGGGTTCGAGAGCGGGCGCTGGGTGACGAGGTCAACCAGGCGCTGAACCCTGCGCAACAGGTCGTGCAGATTGTCAACGAGGAGCTCGTCGGCATTCTTGGTGGCGAGCAGCGTCGGCTGCAGTTCGCGAAGAACCCGCCGACCGTGATCATGCTGGCGGGGCTGCAGGGGGCCGGAAAGACCACGCTCGCGGGGAAGCTCGCGAAATGGCTGAAGGATCAGGGGCACACGCCGTTGCTCGTGGCCTGCGACCTGCAGCGTCCGAATGCGGTTACCCAGCTCGGGGTGGTGGCGGAGCAGGCCGGCGTTGCGATCTTCGCACCGGAACCGGGGAACGGTGTCGGCGACCCGGTGAAGGTCGCGAAGCAGGGCGTGGCCGAGGCGAAAGCTCGTCACTACGACTTCGTGATCATTGATACGGCTGGCCGGCTCGGCGTTGACCAGGAACTGATGCAGCAGGCCTCGAACATCCGGAAGGCGACCGATCCGGACGAGGTGCTGTTCGTCATCGACGCGATGATCGGTCAGGATGCGGTCGCGACCGCGCAGGCCTTCCAAGAAGGTGTCGACTTCACGGGGGTCGTGCTCACCAAGCTCGACGGTGACGCACGCGGAGGTGCCGCTCTCTCGATCCGGAGCGTGACCGGGCGCCCCATTCTGTTCGCATCAACCGGTGAGGGGCTCGGCGATTTCGAGCCGTTCCATCCCGACCGAATGGCAAGCCGGATCCTCGATCTCGGCGATATTCTCACCCTCATCGAGCAGGCGCAACAGGCGTTCGATGAGGAAGAAGCACGCCAGGTTGCCGAGAAGATCGCGAAGGATGCGTTCACGCTCGACGATTTCCTGGGCCAGATGCAACAGCTCCGCAAAGCCGGCTCCATCAAGAAGATGATGGGCATGCTCCCCGGGATGGGGAAGAAGAAGGAGCAGCTGGACAACTTTGACGAGCGGGAGATCGTCCGGACTGAGGCGATCATCCAGTCGATGACTCGTGATGAGCGGCAAAACCCGAAGATTCTGAACGGCTCTCGGCGGCTCCGCATTGCCCGTGGGTCGGGTATGACGGTCACCGACGTGAATTCGCTCGTGCAGCGGTTCGAACAGGCCGCGAAGATGATGAAGACGGTCGCGAAGGGCGGAGTTCCGCAGATTCCTGGCATGGGTCCGGTGCCCGGCATGGGCGGTCACGGCGGGCGCAAGAAGTCGCAGGCAAAGGGCAAGGGGAAGGGTGCCAAACGTTCGGGCAACCCGGCTAAGCGGGCGCAGGAGGCGGCGGGGATCGCCGCGAAGGAGGCGGCGGCATCGAGCGGTTCGGGGTTCGGACTGGGCGGCGGCGGCGGTGCAGCACAACCGAGCGAAGAGGACCTTGCCAAGCTGCAGCAGATGCTCGGAAAAGGGCTTCGCTAATCAAAATGCCTGATCGCAACATAAATTGCGATCCTCGTATTCGTGTGGCAGAATAGATGAGTTCGCGCGGAGACGCGTGCCCAGGCTTCCGCACCGGCTTTCGGTGCGGCACTCATCTGCAACTCCGAGGAGTCCACTATGGCTGTCAAGATCCGACTGAAGCGCTTCGGCAAGATTCGCTCCCCGTTCTACCGCATCGTCGTCGCCGACTCGCGCACGAAGCGCGACGGCCGGGTGATTGAGGAGATCGGCAAGTACGATCCCACGCAGCACCCCTCCTTCATCGAGGTGGAGAGCGACCGTGCTCAGTACTGGCTCAGCGTTGGCGCTCAGCCCACCGAGCAGGTCGCTGCAATTCTGAAGCTCACGGGAGACTGGGGCAAGTTCACCGGCAAGGGTGACACCGATTCGAAGGTGCTCGCTCCCGAGGCGAAGGCGGAGTTCCAGGCCGACGCAGCGAAGAAGCCCGTTCTGCGTCCGAAGGCGGAGAAGCCCGCCGAAGCTCCTGCTGAAAGTGCTGAGGCCGCGCCCGCTGAAGAGGCCGCTGAGGCCGAAAACTCCGAGGGCTAACCCTCTTGGCTACCCAGGGGCTGGCTCGGGCGCTCGACCATCTCGTGCGGGGGATCGTCGATCACCCCGAGCAGGTGCGAGTCAATCAGCGTGAGACTGGTCGAGGTTCCGTGCTCGAAGTCCGGGTGCACCCCGCGGACCTCGGGCGTGTGATCGGTCGCGGTGGCCGGACTGCGCAGTCGCTGCGAACCGTCGTAACATCACTTGCGCACGGCGATCGCATCCGTGTCGACGTGATCGACACCGACGACCCAGATGTCGCCTCGTCGGATGGCGCGCGTGAGCGTGACGGACGGGAAGATGTCGCCTGATGGGCGAAGCTGAACGCACGCGCGCTCCCCGTCCCGCTTGCGGGGCGGGGAGTTTGCGCGTTGGTCGTCTCACACGACCGCACGGACTCAAGGGCGGACTCAAGCTCGAACTCTTCACCGACAATCCTGAGCTCCGCTTCAGACCCGACGCAGAGTTTCACCTGCAGGTGCCCCGCGACTCCGAGTGGTTTGGGCGTACGGTCACGATGCGCGAGCTCAGGTGGTTCAACGGCTCGCCGGTCGGTTTCTTCGACGAAGTTCCAGACCGGTCGGCTGCGGAGAGCATCGTCCGCGCAATTCTCTGGATCGACGAGGCCACCGTCGCCGAAGGTGCGGAGGAGAACGCCTGGTATGATCATCAGCTTGTTGGCCTTGATGTCGTTGGCGTAAATGTTGACGGAGAACCCGTCACACTCGGGGTGGTCGCTGAGGTGCAGCACCTGCCTGCGCAAGATCTGTTGACGGTCACCGCTGAGAACGGTCCCGTCCTTGTGCCATTCGTTGAGGCGATCGTTCCGCGCGTTGATCTCGAGGCAGGGGTAGTGCACGTTACGCCCCCGGACGGTCTGTTCGACGGGGGCCCTGCAGACGGTCAGACCACATGAGAATTGATATCGTCACGATCTTCCCGCGTTACTTCGACGTGTTGGAACTGTCGCTACTGGGCAAGGCGCGGCAGCGCGGCCTCATGGATGTGCACGTGCACGACCTCCGCGATGCCGCGCACGATCGACATCGCACGGTAGACGACACGCCGGCAGGCGGTGGCGCCGGTATGGTGATGAAACCTGAGCCCTGGGGGACGGCGCTCGACGACATTCTTGCGGACGATTCCGCCGACACTGATCCGCTCATCATCTTCCCTTCCCCGGCGGGTGAGGTATTCGATCAGCGCACGGCGCGGGAACTTGCGCAGGAGCGTCACCTCGTGTTCGGATGCGGGCGCTATGAAGGTATTGACCAGCGGGTGTTCGACGAGTATTCCGAAAGAGCTCGAGTCCGGCTCGTGAGCGTTGGCGACTACATTCTCAATGGAGGGGAAGTCGCCACGCTTGCGATGATCGAGGCTGTCGGTCGGCTACTTCCCGGGGTCGTGGGTAATCCTGAGAGTCTGGTGGAGGAATCCCACGAGTCGGACGGACTCCTCGAGTACCCGAGCTACACGAAGCCCGCGGTTTGGCGAGACCGTCAGGTCCCTCCGGTATTGCTGAGCGGAAACCACGCGGCGGTCGAAGCGTGGCGTGCGGAGCAGCGGATCGTACGCACACGGAGGGTCCGGCCAGACCTGCTCGCGCGGGCGTTTCCCACGCAAACGCGCGGGAGGCACGCGGCCGAGGAGCCCGACGCGCACCGCTAGGCTTGATCCATGCGTGACGCACTCTCCGCCCTCATCGGCAAGGCGGTCCGGCAGGTGGCTCTCCTGCGCGGCGGCGGCTCAGCCCTGCCTGGACTCGTCGTCGAGAAGCTCGACCCGGGATTCCTTGCTCGCACCCTGGCGCGACTGCCCTACGGCGTTGTCGTGGTGAGCGGGACCAACGGGAAGACGACAACCACAAAAATGATCGTCGAGATGCTCGAGGCCCAGGGGCTTCGCGTCTTCACGAATCGGACGGGTTCAAACTTCTCACGCGGTGTGGTCGCCGCGGCGATCCAAGAGTGTTCTGTGCGAGGTCGGCTCAACGCGGACATCGCCGTACTCGAGCTCGATGAGGCGCACGCGAAGTACTTCATCGCCCGCGTGCGACCGCGATTCACCCTCCTGCTCAACGTGCTCCGGGATCAGCTCGACAGATTCGGCGAGATCGATACCACGGCACGCCTGCTCGAACGGATCGCTGACGAGACGATCGAGGGGCTCGTCGTCAACCGGGAGGACGTGCTCGTACATGCGATCGGTGAGCGCGCGCGCGTTCGGACCTCGACCGCGGTACCCACGGTTCGTGCATTTGGGCTCGCCCCCGAGCTGCGGTCCATGTTTCCGAGCGATGATGACTTTCACGGTGCTGAGACGTCGGGGCACGCCCCAGACGCACTGTCACCAGCCGACGTCACGCTTGTCGAGTTGGGGGACCACTCGGCCACATTCCTCATTGAAGGCCATGAGTACCGGACGCCGCTGAAGCTCGAAGGACTGTACAACACCTTCAATGCCGCGGCGGCGCTTGCGACCGTCCGCTTGATCCTCGAAGCCGACGTCACTGAGGGGCGGAAACCCGCAGATCCTTCGACGGAGGCGGTGCTCGCCTCGCTCGCCGAAGTGCGGCCAGCGTTCGGTCGCGGCGAACGACTCGAACTCGACGGCGAAGCTCTCGAGCTCGTTCTCGTCAAAAACCCGGCAGGCTTCAGACTCGGGCTCGCATCGTTCGATACTGACGGTGTCGAGATCATGATCGCCATCAACGATCAGTATGCGGACGGACGCGATATGTCCTGGCTGTGGGACGTCGATTTCGGCTCGCTCGCCCGCGGCGGCGTGGAAACTGTGGCGGGAACGAGGGCCTGGGATATGGCCTTGCGTTTAGAGCACGACGACGTACCCGTCTCGCATGTGGTTGAAGACTTGCGGTCCGCGCTCGCGGAGTTCAGGGAGCGTACGGTGGGTCGGCCTCGGCGCATCTACTGCACCTACACCGCGATGCTCGAGCTTCGGCGAGCGCTCGCGGAGATCACGGACGTGGAGGACATCTGGTGAGCATGGATGCGACGACGAAACCGAGAGAGTCGACAGACCTTGTCATCGTCTCGCTGTACCCGAGAGACATGAACATCTACGGGGACCGCGGAAACGTACTCGCGCTCAGTCGACGTGCCCGGGCCCACGGGCTCGAGCCGCGCATCATCGAGGTGAACCCCGGTGATCCGCTGCCGGAGAGAGTCGACATCGTGATCGGTGGAGGCGGACAGGACTCGGGCCAGGCGCGTGTTGTCGCCGACCTGCGCGAACGCGGTGACGCGCTGCGGGCACTGGCCGATGACGGTGTGCCGATGCTCGTGATCTGCGGACTCTATCAGCTCTTCGGCCACCGGTTTGTGACTCAGACGGGTGAGGAGCATTCCGGAATCGGGGTCCTCGATGTCGAGACGCTCGGGGGAACCGAGCGGATGATCGGCAATATTGTGCTGGAATCCGACGAGTTCGGCGAGATCATCGGGTACGAGAACCATAGCGGGCACACCACCCTCGGTGAGGGGTCGCGACCGCTCGGCCGAGTCCGAACGGGGGCCGGCAATAACCCCGAAGACGGGTTCGAGGGAGCGCGGAGCGGAAACGTAATCGGCAGCTATCTCCACGGTTCCCTGCTTCCGAAGAATCCGGCGATCAGTGACTTCCTGATCCGCGAGGCAGTCATCCGGCGCACAGGCCACTTCGAGCCCCGGGCGGAGACTGGACAGACGGTGCTACGCGCAAGAGAAAGCGCGAAGCGCCGACCGCGATAATTTGATTTGCATGCGTGGGAATATATACCTGCGGTGGTCGGTTGTGCTTCGGTGAGGCCGCAAAGGCAGCGGTCGAAGCCATCGAGAGAGGAACATCGCATGACCATCACCGCAGCTCAGATCCCCGGGTACCGCGTCGGAACTTGGAAGGTCGACCCCGCGCACACCGAAGTCGGCTTTTCGGTGCGCCACCTTGCGATCAGCAAAGTGAAGGGGAAATTCGAGGAGTTCGATGCGACGTTTATCACGGCGGAGAACCCGCTGGACTCGTCGGTTACTGCGAGCGCCGAGGTTGCCTCCATCAATACGAACGAGAAGAATCGCGACGGACACCTGCGGACGGGTGATTTCTTTGCAGCTGAAGAGTTCCCGCAGCTCACATTCGTTTCGACCGCCGTTCGTGAAGAGGGCGGCGACTTCAAGGTTGACGGCGACCTCACGATGCGCGGCGTGACCAAGCGGGTGACCTTCGATTTCGATCTCGGCGGCTTCGGAGAGGACGCCTACGGCAATGTGAAGGTCGGGTTCACGGCGACCACCATTGTGAAGCGCGAAGACTTTGGACTGACCTGGAACGCGCCACTGGAAAAGGGTGGCTTCCTGCTCGGCTCCGACGTGACCATCACGCTCGATGTGCAGGCCGCCCTGCAGTAGGACTAAGCGATCATCGGTGCGGGGCCGTCAGAGGGACGCCCCGCACCGTATCCCGTGCGCCGCATCAGCACCACAGCGCGTCGAGATGTCAGTCGAGTTCGCCGGTGATCCGCCCGCGAACTCGACGAAGATCCTCCATGAGCGAGCCAATGAGCACCCAGTGCTCCGGATGGGGGCGCGGAATCGTGTAGGGAGCCGTGAGCGCTGGGGGCTCACTGGCGCCGCCCTCGTCTCCCTCCGACCGAACGAGCCGCCCCAAATCGTGTGCGGCTCGTCGCATCTCCTCCACCATCCCAGCGACAGAAGTGTCGGACGCAAGATCCGGTTCATACAGGTCGTCGACCGCACGCGCCATCCCAATGATCTGCGTCACGATCGGTTGCAGTCGCTGGAACAGGGCGTCATCCTCCTGCAGACTCTCCCGATACCGACGGCTGCGAGGGTTCAGACGCAGACTCTCGCGGGCCTGCCGCAGTAGTCGATGCACCGTGGTGCGCTCCTGCTGCAGCGCCCGAGCCTCCCGGTACATCTTCGTCAGCCATTCCTCATTGCGAGGCTCGGCGAGGCTGTCCGCAATACGATTCAACACCTGGGCCGAATGGTCCGTAAGGCGCTCGATTGCGGAGTGCACCGGCGAGGTGCGCACGGGCGCGACCACGAGCGCATTCACGGCGAACCCAATCGATGCGCCGATGGCTGTCTCGATGAGTCGCTCGAAACCGTAATCGAGTTGCAGCCCGCCAAGCGCGATCATCAGCAGCGCACTGATCGCCACCTGATTCGTCGAAGCTGGGGACATGCGAAACACCCAGCCGATGCACATCGAGACGATGATCGCGGCGATGAAGAGCCACCCCTGCGGGCCGAACACGAATGCGGCGCCGAGGGCGACGGAGACCCCGAGAAGCACGCCGACGACACGCTCGATCCCTTTCGTGAGCGATTCATCAACGCTGTCCTGCATGACGATGAGTGCCGCGATTGCGCCGAAGATGGGCATCTGCGTGGGGAAGATGGCGAGGCAGATGAACCAGGTGGCGATAGCCGCGCCCGCGGCTTTGAGTAGCTGCAGGAGCGAGGGTCTGAGCGGAACGGTGAACCGGCCGGTAAGTCGACGTTCGAGACGTCGCCAGCGCGTCGGAACCGGGCCGGGCTCGGTCATAGGAGATCCAGTTTGCGCAATTCCTCGCGCAGCGTGGCGCCGTCGGGGCCGTAGATCCAGGGCACTCCGCTCTCGCTGCGGTGCAGTCGTGCCTTGGTGCGACCTCCGGCGAGGACGGCCTCGCCAACGGACAACTGCCTGATCGCCACCGCAGCCACCTGCTCCGGGTGGAGCGTCGCGAACTCATGGTACAGGGCCTCGTCGTGCTGCCCGTCGTCGCCGAAGAGGACCCATCGGATCTTCGGGAACTCGTCGCTCAACCGCCGAAGCTCTCGGCGCTTGTGCTCCTTGCCGCTGCGGAACCACCGGTCGTGGGTCGGCCCCCAGTCTGTGAGGAGGAGCGGGCCCATCGGATAGAGGTTGCGTGCCAGAAACCGGCTGAGCGCTGGGGCAGCATTCCAGGCCCCGGTCGAGAGGTAGACGACGGGGGCCCCCGGGTTCGCGGCAACGAGGTGGTCGAGCATCACGCTCATGCCGGGTGTCGCCGAGCGCGCGTGTTCGTCAACGACGAAGCTGTTCCAAGCGGCGACGAGCGGCTTCGGGAGCGCGGTGATGAGAATGGTGTCGTCGACATCGGAAATCACCCCGAGCGTCGCCTTCGGATCCACGATGTTCACTGGGGCCTCGGCCGTCTCGCTGTTCCAAGCGCGAAGCGAAACCGTGTGCCAACCTGGCGTGAGGGAAGCGGGGACCATTGCATCGATCACACCGCCGCGATCAGCCACCACCTCGCCGACGCGCTCCCCGTCGACGAAGATCTCGACCGGTTGATACGGGACAACCACGCTCGTGAAGGTACGCCAACCCCGGACGCGAGATACCGCGGCGACATCGGGACGGAAGCGAGTGTGTTCCCGGGTTTCCGGTTTTAAGTACAGCACGCGACCGAGCACTCGAATCCACTCCGTCGAACCGTAGCCGATATACGGGATCACTGACGGTTTCTTCCCCCGCGCAATCGCGCGCTTGGCCCAGCGAGCGTGGAACCAGTCTTCGATCCTCGCCGCGAAGCGGGAGCGGGTGTCGGGCTGTTCACGCGAACTCACCACGCCAGTCTAGACCGGCATCCCTCCAGAGCCGATCCGAGTCACACCTCGACGCGCTCCTGCTCCGGTGTGAGGTGGGATTGCTCGCGCTTGAGGAAAAGCCGCTTCGCCCACCACACTGCGAATACGAGGAGCAGGATCAGCGCCACAAAAATGTACCCGGCCCCTTGCACGCGGCCCGCCAACTCCTCGAATCCGACCGCGGCGGTCGAGCCGATGCCGACGACCAGTAGTGCCCACAGGAGACTCGCTGCTGAGGTCCACGCAAGGAACCGCCGGTAGCGCATGCCGGCCATCCCCGCAGTGAGCGGGATGAGCGAGTGCAGAACCGGCAGGAAACGAGAAAAGAAGATGGCGCTGCCGCCCCGCTCTCCGAGGTAGTGCTCGGCGATCCGCCAGTTGCGCTCGCCGAGTCGCCGCCCGAGACGGCTCGCGCGCAACCGAGGGCCCGCCCAACGGCCGAGGGCGAACCCCAGACTCTCGCCGATGACCGCCCCGGTCACGAGCGCGATGACGAGCCAGGCGAATTCACTCATGTTCGAGACACCGAGTGACGCGACCAGCGCGATGGTGTCTCCGGGAACGACAAGGCCGACGAAAATCGACGTTTCGAGCACCATGGCGAGCCCCGCAATGATGGTGCGCAGACTCGGGTCGAGTTCACGTATCGCGTCGATCAGCGTCTGCAGCAGCTCTGTCACGTGGCGAGTGTAAAACAGCCGGCTGTGCGGGCGCAGTGATTTCTCGACGTCAAACCAAAAGTATGTCGACATCAAGAGATACTCGCAGGCAACTCACAGACTCGTTAGACTGGAAAGCAGTCGATCGCCGATCGGCCACTCGTGCGGATGCTTCGGCAGTCGCACCGGATCTCACTACGGGAGTGCGGCACCCGGATGGGTCCGTGCTCCGTAACTGGAGTATCACGTGTACGAACAACTTACGGCCGCGTCACTCGACGCACTCGCTCTCGCGCGGTGGCAGTTCGGCCTCACCACGCTGTATCACTTTATCTTCGTCCCGCTGACGATCGGCATGGCGCTTCTCGTCGCGATTTTGCAAACCGCCTGGGTTCGCACCGGGAAAACGAAGTACCTGCGCCTCACGAAACTCTTTGGCAAGATGTTCCTGATCAACTTCGCGATGGGCGTGGTCACCGGCATCGTGCAGGAGTTCCAGTTCGGTATGAACTGGTCGGACTACTCGCGATTCGTCGGCGACATTTTCGGCGCCCCGCTCGCGATGGAGGGTCTAATCGCGTTCTTCTTCGAGGCGACCTTCATCGGGCTGTGGATCTTCGGTTGGGATAAGTTGCCCAAGAAGATCCACCTGATGACGATCTGGTTCGTCTGGATCGGAACGGTGCTCTCCGCCTACTTCATCCTCGCGGCGAATGCCTTCATGCAAAATCCCGTCGGGTTTGACATCAACGAGGAACGCGGTCGCGCCGAACTCTCCAGCATTGGCGACGTTCTACTCAACCCGGTCGCGGTCACCCAGTTCCCGCACACGATCTTCGCGTCGCTGATGTTTGCCGGTGCCGTGATCGTTGCCGTTGCGGCCTGGCATCTCAAGCGAAACCAGTTCGTTGATGAAATGCACACCGCGCTCCGATTCGGGGCTTGGACGAATATTCTCGCGTTTCTCGGTGTCGGCCTGACCGGTCACTCCCTCGGAATGGTGATGACCGAGACGCAGCCGATGAAAATGGCGGCAGCTGAAGCCCTGTACACGAACGCGAGCGGGGCCGACGCATCATTTTCGGTCTTCAGTTGGGGAACGCCCGACGGTGCGCACGAAATCTTCTCGATTCGGATCCCGTACCTGCTGTCGTTCCTCTCGACCGGCACCTTCGATGGATCCGTCGAGGGCATTCGCAACCTGCAGGCCGATTACGAGGCGATGTACTGCGGTGCCGACTCGATGCTGACGTGTCCGAGCGACGGCAGCTTCGCACCCATCATCTGGATCACCTACTGGTCATTCCGCTGGATGATCGGGCTCGGCGCGATCGCCGCACTCGTGTCGGCAGTGGGCCTGTGGCTCACACGGAAGAAAGAACAGCTGCCGGCATGGACGTGGCGCGTTGCCGTCTGGACTGCGCCGCTGCCCATGCTCGCCTCGCTCGTCGGCTGGGTCTTCACCGAGATGGGGCGTCAGCCCTGGATCGTCTTCGGAGTGATGACCACGGAACGCGGCGTCTCACCGGGCGTGCCAGGCTGGGTGGTACTCACCTCGCTCATTGTGTTCACCGTGCTGTACGGCGCTCTCGCCGTCGTGGAGTTCAAGCTCATCGTCAAGGCGGCAAAGGCTGGGCCGCCGGAGATCGAGGTCTCTGACGCCACCGATGACGGCACAGGCGAGCCGAACCCGCAGCAGCTCGCGACGGTCTACTAGGAGGACACGGAAATGGAACTCACAACCCTTTGGTTCCTCATCGTCGGCGTGATGCTCATCGGCTACTTCATCCTCGACGGCTTTGACTTTGGCGTCGGGATTTCCCTGCCGTTTCTTGGTCGCGACGACACCGATCGCCGGGTGATCATCAACACCATCGGGCCGGTCTGGGATCTTAACGAGACCTGGCTGATCGTGGCTGGCGCCTCGCTCTTTGCTGCGTTTCCCGAGTGGTACGCGACCATGTTTTCAGGGTTTTATTTGGCGCTGCTCCTCATCCTCGTCGCCCTCATCCTGCGGGGCGTGTCGTTCGAGTATCGGCACCAAGGCAAGGGCCGCTCCTGGACGCGCTGGTTCGACCAATTCATCTTCTGGGGGTCCGTTCTGCCGCCGTTCCTCTGGGGCGTTGCGTTCGCGAACCTCGCGCAGGGGCTGCCAATCGTTCCGGCGGACACCGGCGGCTGGCTCTACGAGGGGTCGCTCCTCACCCTGCTGAACCCCTACGGCCTGCTCGGTGGCCTCGCAGTGCTGCTCATCGTGTGGGTGCACGGGCTGGTCTTCATCTCACTGAAGACCGTCGGCGAGATGAGGGATCGGGCGCGCGCACTTGCGACCCGTGTCGGTGTGGCCGCGATCGTCGCTGGGGCAGCATTCCTGCTCTGGACGATTCTGCAGCACGTCGGGAGCGAGACGCTCTGGCTCATCGTGCTCTGCTCGGCAGTCGCCGCTGTGGGGCTGATCGGGGCGTGGGTCGCGAACCTCCGCGGCCGAGAGGGCTGGGCGTTTACGGGCAACACCGTGGCGATCGCGTTCGCGCTGCTCGCGATCTTCATGGCACTCTTCCCGAATGTCATGCCGTCCAGCATCGATCCGGCATACTCCATGTCGATCGACGGTGCTGCGAGTTCGCAAAAGACCCTCGAACTCATGACCTGGGTCGCGATCTTCACCCTGCCCCTCGTGCTCGCCTATCAGGCTTGGACGTACTGGGTATTCCGCAGGCGCCTGACGCGGGAGATGATCCCCGCAAGCGCGCACTGACGTACTCCTGTGGGTGGGGACGACGGGGAATGTCGTCCCCACCCACAGCCTCTAGAATGGGTGCGATGAAACCGCTCGATCCTCGGCTCCTGCGCTACGCCCGGGCCGCTCGAGGCGTGCTCGTGCTTGGAGCGGCGCTCGGCCTGCTGCGCACCCTCGCGGTCCTTACCTGGACGTGGTGCATCGCGCAGGCCATCACGGTTGCGGTGCTGCCGATCCTGCAGCACGAGGGCGGGGCACTCGGCCGTGTCGCCGAAGGCGCCGCCGATCCCGCGCAGGTACCCGCCTACGTGCTGGTCGGTCTCATCGCGATCGTGGTGCGCTCGGCCGCGGCGTGGGGGATGGACATCGTCGCGATGCGCGGTGCGATTCGGGTGAAGGCGCAGTTGCGCGAAGCCGCGCTCGATGCGCTCGAACAGAGATCCCCCCTCGCGGATGGGGTGCGATCTGATGCCGAGCTCACGACAGTGCTGGGCCGGGGACTTGACGCCCTGGACGGCTACTTCTCCTCATACCTCCCGCAACTCATCCTGACGGCGGTGGCGACCCCGCCTCTCGTGCTCGCCGTGCTCATTGCTGATCCGACGAGCGGGATCATCGTGCTCATCGTGTTCCCGGTAATTCCGATCTTCATGGCGCTCATCGGCTTCGCCACTCAGGCCGTCCAGGATCGGCAGTGGTCGCAGCTGCAGCGGCTCTCAACCTCGTTCATGGATGCGGTCTCGGGGCTTACCACCCTGAAGATCTATCGACGCGAGCAGCGACAATCCGGGCGAATCGAGCGCGAGACGGAGGAGTATCGGTCTCGCACGATGAAGGTACTGCGCGTCACATTCCTCTCCGGGTTCGTGCTCGATCTCGCGGGAACCTTTTCCATCGCCCTCGTCGCGGTGACGATCGGTACGCAGCTCGTCGCGGGGGGCTTCCCGCTGGCGCTCGGTCTCTTCGTTCTGCTGCTGCTGCCGGAGGCGTTCATTCCCATTCGGCAGGTAGGCGCCGCCTTTCACGCCTCGACCGAGGGCCTCACGGCCTCCGGAGAGGTGTTCGACATCATCGAATCGGCTGCGCGAGCCGAGGCGAAGGACGAGTCGGAAGACGACACCACTCGGGGTGAGCTCCGTATCGGGGAGGTCTCGGCGCTTCGATTCGATGACGTGCGGCTGGTGCGCGGTGGCCGCGAAATCGTCGGGCCGATCAGTTTCGGTGTTGACCCCGGTGAGGTCGTCGCGGTGGTTGGCCCCTCGGGGGCAGGAAAATCATCGCTTGTTGCCGCGGCCCTCGGGTTTATCAAACCGGACGGTGGCGTGATCACTCGACCCGTCACCGTCTCATGGACCGGACAGCGGCCGGGCCTGCTCCAGGCCTCCGTCGCGACAAACGTCTCGTTGGGCGATGCCGACCCCGATCTGCATCTCGTTCGGCGCGCACTGACCGCGGCCGGTCTCGCGGACCTCGACATCAATCTGGGCCTCGGCGCTGCCGGCTCGGGTGTCTCGGGCGGCCAAGCACAGCGCCTCTCGATCGCCCGCGCACTCTATCGTGCCTGGACACGTGACGCCGGTGCGCTGCTGCTCGACGAGCCAAGTTCAGCGCTCGACGCACGCAACGAAGCACGCATCGCCGACGCGATGCGTGCGGAGGCCGCGGCGGGGCGGGCAGTGCTCGTCGTGAGTCACCGCCCGGCGCTCATCGATGCTGCCGACCGCGTCGTCCGGATCGAAGCTGGAATCCCCGCATGAGTCGGGAACAGGGTCGAACGGCTGCGGCTCGACGCGTCGCCGCGCGAGCGGTGCCGTCGCTTCCGCGCCGGGCCCCGGGAGTGGTGCTCGGGGTGCTCGCAGACCTGTGCGTTGTCGGTCTCTTGGGTCTCAGCATGTGGTTGATCGTGCGGGCGGGGGAGCAGCCTCCCATCCTCCACCTGACCTTCGCGATCGTTGGCGTGCGAGCCTTCGCCGTCGGTCGAGCCGCCTTCCGCTACGCGGAGCGCCTCTTCAGCCACGATGCCGCGTTCGCCCAACTCGCGCGGCTGCGGTCCGAGACCTTCGACGCTCTGATTCCGCGCATTCCCGGGGCCATCGAGTCCCATCGCCGCGGCGAGGTCCTCGCGGCATTCGTGGACGATGTGGACCAGTTGCAGGATGGTCCCTTGCGGGTCCGGCAGCCGTTGGTCGTGAGCCTGGTGGTCGTGGGGCTCAGCGTTGCCGCCGTCGGTTTGATCTCGCTGACGGCAGCGTTGGTGCTTCTCGTCCTGCTGTTCGCCTCGGGCGTCACCGCAGCGGTGCTCGCGCGGGTGATGGCGGGGCGCTACGATCGCGAACTCGGTGCGGCTCGTGCCGCGCTGGTCGATGCGCTGTTGGATCGCTTCTCCGCGGCTTCGGTGCTTGTCGCTTTCGATGCCATGTCAGTGCAGCGGGAGCGCCTCGCGAAGGCCGAGCAGCGCCTCTCCGAGGTGCAGCTGCGACGCGCCCGGTCCGCCGGGCTCAGCGGGGCACTGCTCTCGCTAGCTGCGGGGCTCGCCTCGATCTTGACCTTCTTGTTGCTCGCTCCAACTCTCGGAGCGACGGATGTGGGATTGAGCGCACCCCTGTTCGCGGCGGTGGTGATCGTCCCCGCCGCCGTCTTCGAAGTGTTTGCGCAGGTTCCGGTGGCACTCGCTGCGCGACGGGCTGTTGCCGCGAGCGCGGGTCGTGTTGCGGACCTCGTCGAAGGCGAACTCCCGCGTGAGGTCGCCGTGGATCCGCCGCTCACTGCGGTCGCTGGGCGTACCTCGCTCGCGGATCTCGCCGATCCCTCCGCCCCGCTCGTCGAGATTCACGACCTTGCCGTCCGGCACCCGGGTGCTCCAGTCGACGCTATTAGAGGCGTGTCTTTTGTGCTTCCTGCGGGGGACACGCTCGTGGTCACCGGTGAGAGTGGGGCCGGTAAGAGCACCCTCGCGCTCGCGCTCGTTCGCTTCCTCGAATACCGCGGCTCGTACCGTCTGCGCGGTGTCGAAGCACGGGAACTGCCGCTCACCGAGGTGCGAGCCGTCGTCGGCCTGTGCGAGCAAAATCCGCACCTGTTCGATGCCGACCTTCGCCAAAACTTGAAATTCGCTCGCGACTCGGCAAGCGACGGAGAACTCATGGAAGTGCTCGACCGGGTGGGGCTCGGTGAGTGGGCCCGTGAACGTGGGGGGCTCGATGCCCCGATCGGCGAACACGGCGCTCTCGTATCCGGGGGACAGGCGCAGCGCATCTCGCTCGCTCGCGCAATCCTCGCGGATTTCCCGGTGATTGTGCTTGACGAGCCCACTGCCGGTGTCGACCGGGAGCTCGCGGATCGCTTGCTGCTCGAACTCGTCGGCGCCGTGCGAGGGGATCGGGCAGTGATCCTCATCACCCACACTGGTCTCCCGGCAGGCCTGCAGGCGGCGTCCTTGGAAATCCCGGTCCAGGCTGCCACTGACCGGGCCTAACGGCCGCCGCGACGCTCCGCTCCAATAGCTGGAATCAGAGCGGGCTCCAGGCTTTGTCGAGCGCGTTGTCGAAGTCGCTGAGTCGTGCACGATCCGGCACCGGCATCGCCGTCCCGTCGAGGGTGCTCACCGGCCGAATACCGTGCAGTGCGTTGACCGCCCACACCTCGCAGTCGAGCAGTTCGGCGGGAGAGACGCGCTCCGTACGCACGACGATTCCGAGCGTGCGAGCGGCCTCTACGATCAGGTGCTCGGTCACCGACGGGACGCGCGCGGAGTCCGCGACACGAAACAACTCGCCATCGCGCCACCAGACGATGGCAGTGGTGGATCCCTCGAGCACCATGCCCTCCGAATCCTGCAGGAGCGCTTCCGCCCCGATCTCGCGGTTGAGGTCGCTAAATCGGGCGATATTCGGGCCTTTTTGTTGCGGCGTGGGGAGGTCGAGCCAACCGGCGGAGCGCATCGTGAGCGACGTTCCAAGCGGGGGGAGCGGCCGCAGTGAGAGCGCCAGTTGCGGGGCAAGGGTGTCCTCACGCGGCCCTCGAAGTTCGAGGCGCGGAAACGAGTCGCCGAACTGCGTGATTCGTTCCACTGCTTCGTCGAGGAACCTTGAAAGCTCGCTGCTGCGCTGCATGCGCGCGCGCACCGACCTCGTGAACCTGTCGAGGTGCAGCCGCGCGCCACGGACCTCGGCAATACCGCCTCGAACCCTGACACGGAAGGAATCGGCAACGAGGAGGGCGGTCGCCTGCGCGGTCATGTCGCGAGCGTATCACCGCCGATACGCTATGAGCGTGAGGCTGTTTGACGAGCGTGTGCGGGTACCCCTGCCCTTCCCTGTCGTTGCTGAGCAGGCGGCGGCAGTGCTCGCCGCATCAGGTCGGGACTGGTTCTGGCTTGACGGGACAGCGGCGACGTCGGGAGAGCCGCGGCAGAGCCGGCTCGGGGTCGGAGCGCAGTCGATCACTATCGCACCGGGACGCGAGCGGGACTTCTTCCGCGACCTGTCGAATCTCGGTCGAGATAACGCGGCCGGTGTCGGCTGGGTGGTCGCGGCCGGTTACGAGTTCGGGGTGGCACTCATGGGTCTTCGACCGATCGAAGATCCGCAGGAGAAAACACGGGGCTTTGCGCTCAGAATCGACGTCGTACTCACCATCGATCACGAAACTGGTCAGGCGACACTGGAGGGAAATTCTTGCGCCGTGACCGAGTGGCTCGAGGCACACGAGGAATTCCTCCGGAAGACGGAACGACAGGACCAGGACACAGCGTCTCGGGAGTCCACACGATCTCAGGTCGCGCCCGCTCTCGCGTGGCGGCGCAGCGACGAGCGTTACCGTGCAGACGTCGAGGCGTGTCGAGCCGCGATCCGGGAGGGCGAGGCCTATGTGCTGTGCTTGACCGATACCGCGGAGGCGCGCGGCTCCTTCGAACCGTTTGAACTCTACCGACGCCTCCGACGGTCGGGCGGGGCCTCACGGGGCGGTGTGATCGTCACCTCCGGGCGTGCACTTGTGAGCGGAAGCCCGGAACGTTTCCTGAGCCTTCGCGGAGATCACGTGGCGACGCACCCGATCAAGGGCACTCGGCCGCGCGGCACGACCCCAGACCACGATCGCGCGCTGGCGGTAGAACTCGCCGCAGACCCCAAGGAGCGCGCTGAGAACCTCATGATTGTCGACCTCATGCGGAACGACCTCAGCCGAGTCTGCGTCGCCGGCACCGTCTCGGTGGATCGATTCCTCGAGGTCGAGACTCACCCGCACGTGCACCAGCTGGTGAGTTCGGTTTCGGGGCGGATGACCGCGGGGGCAGGTCTTGAGCAGGTGCTCGAGGCCTGCTTTCCCGGCGGATCGATGACCGGCGCACCGAAGCGTCGAGCCGTCGAGCTTCTCGCCGAGCTGGAGGGACGGCCCAGGGGGCTCTACTCGGGGTGCTTCGGCTGGATCGACGCGTCGGGCGACGCCGAACTCGCGATGACGATTCGTGGTATCGAACTCCGCGGGGAAGGGAGAACGAACTACGCTCATGCGCTCATCGGCGCAGGCGGAGGCATCACCGTGGATTCTGACCCCGACCGGGAGGTCGCGGAGAAGCACCTGAAGGCGGATTCGCTCATCGCAGCGCTGTATCCTTGAACGATGTGTGCGTTCGCGTCCGCGAGCGCGTTTCCGACGTGTCGAGGTGGGTATGAGCGAGCGGCGAGCGAACGCTGAGTCAGGCGAGGTCGAGCAGCAGAGCGCGGGGTATGATTTCCGCGCCATCCAAGAGCGGTGGCTGCCGGTCTGGGATGAGATTAAGCCCTTCGAGACGGATCTGACCACGGCAAAGCCCCGCAAGTACGTGCTCGACATGTTCCCCTACCCGTCGGGCGACCTGCACATGGGGCACGCCGAAGCGTTCTGCTTCGGCGATGTGCTTGCTCGCTTCTGGCGTGGCCGCGGATATGAGGTGCTGCACCCGATCGGATGGGATTCCTTCGGCCTTCCCGCGGAAAACGCAGCGATCAAGCGCGGTGTCGATCCGAAGGATTGGACCTACGCGAACATCGCACAGCAGAAGGCTTCTTTCCGTGTCTACGCGCCATCCTTCGACTGGAGCCGTGTGCTGCACACGAGCGACCCCGAGTACTACCGCTGGAACCAGTGGTTGTTCTTGAAGTTTTACGAGAAGGGTCTTGCATACCGAAAGGCCAGCTGGGTCAACTGGGACCCGGTCGACCAGACGGTGCTCGCGAACGAGCAGGTGCTCGCCGACGGCACTTCGGAGCGCTCCGGCGCAATGGTGGTCAAGAAGAAGCTCACGCAGTGGTACTTCCGAATCACCGACTATGCGGACCGGCTCCTCGACGATCTCGATCAGCTCGAGGGCCAGTGGCCCGCGAAAGTTCTGAACATGCAGCGGAACTGGATCGGTCGCTCCGAAGGGGCGGAGGTCGAGTTCGAGATCGAGGGCCGCGCCGAGCGGGTCCCGGTGTTCACGACGCGCCCCGACACGCTGTACGGTGCGACCTTCATGGTCGTGGCGCCAGACTCAGACCTTGCGGCCGAACTCGCCGCCGGATCTTCGAGCGAGGTGCGCATGCGGTTCCAGGACTATCTCGAACAGACGCAGAAGCAGAGTGAGATTGAGCGTCAAAATGCGGACCGAGAGAAAACGGGGATCTTCCTGGACCGCTTCGCGATAAACCCGGTGAACGGCGAGCGCATCCCAGTTTGGGTCGCGGACTATGTGCTCGCCGATTACGGTCACGGTGCCATCATGGCTGTGCCCGCGCACGATCAGCGAGACCTCGACTTCGCGCTGAAGTTCGAGCTGCCCGTGCGTGTGGTGCTCGATGTACAGGACGAAGACGGCGTCTCACTCCCGGACCCGGCGGTCAGCGGCATCGCGCTCACTGGCGACGGCACACTGATCAACTCCGGTGATCTCAACGGCCTGGAGAAGGACGCAGCAATCAAGCGCGCGGTCGAGGTGCTCGAAGAGCGAGAAACGGGCCGAGCCACCACGACCTACCGCTTGCGGGACTGGTTGATCTCTCGCCAGCGCTACTGGGGCACGCCGATCCCTGTCCTGCACGGACCGTCGGGCGAGATGAAGCCGGTGCCCCTCGATGAGCTGCCAGTCGAGCTGCCCGCGTCGGACGGGCTTGACCTGAAGCCGAAGGGCTCCTCACCGCTCGGGGCGGCGACGGAGTGGGCCAGCGTGACCGACCCGGCGACGGGAGAAACGTGGACCCGCGACCCGGACACGATGGACACGTTCGTCGACAGCTCCTGGTATTACCTGCGCTACCTCTCGGCGACCGACGACACGCAGGCGTTCGATCCCGCGCTCGTCAACGGGTGGGGTCCTATCGACCAGTATGCGGGCGGCGTCGAGCATGCCATTTTGCACCTGCTCTATTCCAGATTCATCACAAAGGTGCTGCACGACCTCGGTTACCTCGAATTCGACGAGCCGTTCTCGTCGCTCCTCAATCAGGGCATGGTGCTTCTCGACGGCGCGAAGATGTCGAAGTCGAAGGGCAACCTAGTCGAGTTCGCCGCCGAGCTCGCCGAACACGGTGCCGATGCGCTGCGGGTGACCCTCGCGTTCGCGGGGCCGCCGGAGGACGACATCGACTGGGCCGACGTTTCCGTGCAGGGGTCGGCGAAGTTCCTGGCGCGTGCCTGGCGGGTCGCCGACGACATCGAACGAGCCGGCGCGCCGGTCGGGGCTGACGCCTCAGGCGGCGACGCAAGCCTCCGCAAGCACACCCACCACCTGCTTGCCGATGCGCCCGGTCTGATCGAATCGTACAAGTTCAACGTCGTCGTCGCGCGGCTCATGGATCAGGTCAATGTTACGCGGAAGGCCATCGATTCCGGGTGCGGGGTCGCAGACCCCGCGGTCCGCGAGTCGGCCGAGGCCGTCGCGATGATTCTGTCGCTATTCGCTCCCTATGCTGCGGAAGACATGTGGGCAAAGCTCGGGCACGAGCCGACAGTTGCGCTCGTGCAGTGGCCCGATCCCGACCCGGCTCTGCTCGTCGAAGAGGAGATCACCTTGGTGGTGCAGGTCGGAGGGAAGGTGAGGGATCGGCTCACCCTCCCAGCGAGTGTCACCCCCGAAGAGGCAGAGACGGCGGCCCGCGCGTCCGAGGCCGTGCAGCGCGCCATCGGTGATCGCGAGGTCGTGAACGTCGTCGTACGCATCCCGAAGATCGTGAGCATCGCAGTCCGCTAGGTTCTCCTCCCCAAACTCGGAGAGCCCGCTTCTCTCGGCGAGTTATTCGATTCGCCTGCTTCGAGGGTGCGCGGCTGCGAGCGGACCTCTAGCGTGTCCACATGCGCACGCCCGAGACGTTGCATCACGAGGAGGGAGACTCCGCTCAGGGGTCTCCCGTGCCTCCTCCGAAGCGGTGGACCCCGGAAACGGTGCTGCGCACTCGTCGACGTGAGCACGTCGAGCAGCTGATCCCACTCGAGGTCGATCCGACACCAACGCTTGCGGCTCGCGTCACCCGGGCTCTCTCGGTCCCGGTGCTTGCTGGCGTGGCCTTCTTTGTCATCGCGGTCGTCGTCACGATCGTAGTGGTCGCTCTTCGCGTGCAGGTTGATTTCGCACCTGAATCCGGTGATGTCGCGCTCACTTCCGGGCGCGAAGCGCCAAACGGAGCTCCGACGGGGGAGTCCGCGAGGGAGTCAGCGGGTGAGTCGATGGAAGGGGCCCCGGACACCTCGGCTACGGAGCCGACACACAGTACGGTGGTCGTTCACGTCGCCGGAGAAGTCGAGCAACCGGGAATCGTCGAACTTCCGGTGGGGGCCCGAGTGGGAGAAGCCATCGATGCCGCGGGTGGTGAGACGCAGCTCGCCGCCCTCGACGCCGTCAATCTCGCCCGAGTCGTTTCAGACGGGGAGCAGATATACATTCCGAATGCCGACGAACCGGGCGTCGTGGCCGAGAGCCACCGGGGTGCAGAGGGTGAACTACACCTTGTGAATCTGAACAGCGCCGACGCGACGACCCTTGAAACGCTGCCGGGCGTGGGCCCGGCCCTCGCCGGGCGGATCGTCGATTGGCGCGAGACGAACGGAGGGTTCACGTCAGAGGAGCAGTTGCTCGAAGTCTCTGGAATCGGGCCAAAGGTGTTCGAGGGGTTGCGCGAACGGGTGACGGTGTGACTCGGGCACTGGGCAGCGCTTCAAGCGGTTCCGCCTGGCGTGACCGTGATTTGCGGGGCCCGCCACCCGGCACCTGGCGTCTTTTCGCGCCGGCGCTCCTTGCATGGCTCTGCGCAGCAATCGCGGTTCAAAGCCCGGGCCGGGGCTTCGTGATCGCCGCCGTGGCCGCGGGTCTGTGCGGTGGAGTATTCGTTCTCCCGTTGCCGCGACTGCGCCGCCTCACCGGTCGCTTCTGCCTGGTCGCGTGCGGACTCGTCGTCGTCATCGGGGTACTCACTGAGGCAGGGCACTGGGTTCGTGCCGATACGGGCCTGCAGGCGCTTGCGGACTCGGGGGAATCATCGGAGCTCGACGTCACGCTGGCCGGCTACCCCCAGGACGATGCGTCCGGATCCGGCAAGCCCGGGTGGGTCGCCGCGACAATCACGAGTGCTCGAGGTGACGTACCGGTCGTGCTGTGGCTCGGACCCCAGATCGAGCGAGGCGATGCTCCGTGGGCCCCCGGAGCTCGGGTCATGCTCGAAGGGGTCCTCGTATCTGTGGATCGTGGTGGAGGCGCGGCGTACGGAGTTCGCGTCGAAGCGGTGCTGGGTGCTGAGGTATCGGCAAGCGGTGCAATCGCCGCCAGGCTTCGGCAGGGTCTCCGCGTCGCCGCCGAGAATGTGCGTGGAGCAGAGCTTGTTCCAGGGTTCGCTGTTGGAGACACCGGACTCGTCGGGGAACGGCTGGAACAGCACATGCTGGAGAGTTCGCTGACCCACCTGGTAGCGGTCTCCGGCGCAAACTGCGCGTTGCTCATCGGAGCCGTTTCCAGCATCGCAGGGGTGCTCGGCGCGGGGCGCCGCCTGCGCGTCATCATTGCAGGGACGGCACTCGCCGGTTTCGTGTTCATCGTCGGACCGGATGCGAGCGTGCAGCGCGCTGCAGTCATGGCAGCAGTCATGCTTGTGGCGAGCTTTGGGGGTCGACGCGCGGCATCGCTTCCGGCTCTCGGCAGTGCCATCGTGGTGCTGCTCATAGCGGATCCTTGGCAGGCGCTTCATCCGGGCTTCGCGCTCTCCGTGGCCGCGACAGCGGGGATCCTCTTGTTGGTGCCTGGAATCGAGCGCTGGTTGGGCGGTCTCCTTCGTGCGCCACGATGGTTGCTGCTCCCCGTCGCAGTGGCTCTTGCCGCGCAGATCGCCTGCGGACCGCTGCTGCTGCTTTTGCAGCCGGGGATTCCCGCGGCCGGCATTCTGGCGAACGTACTTGCCGCTCCGGCGGCTCCCGCGGGCACCGGGCTCGGCTTGTTGGCCCTCGTGCTGCTCCCGGTCGCACCGACGCTCGGTGAGGCGTGCGTGTTCCTCGCGAGCGTACCGGCGCGGTGGGTTGCCGCAACGGCCGAGGTGACGGCGTGGCTGCCCGCCGCCCGATGGAACTGGCCCGAGGGGTGGCCCGGTGCGCTGCTCCTCGCGGCCGTGGAGGTCGCACTCATTCTGGCCTGGGGGATCGGTAGTCGACATATCCAACTGTTCCGTCGCGATCGCGAGGGCAACCGACGCCCCTGGCGGCCGCGCTCTCGGCTCTCCCGGGCCGGGCAGGTGGTGGTTGCGCTGCTCATCGGCGCGGCACTCGGAACGCTTTCGGGGCCGACCCTGGTGGCGCCCCTGGTGCTCTCGCATGCGACGCCGCGGGATTGGCAGATCGTTGCA
>Ga0265293_10001014_pt1 | contig 63481 bp, 56 predicted proteins | sample Munlanlewell138R_FD_192505 | JGI IMG/M metagenome (GOLD analysis project Ga0265293, IMG submission 192505) | Leachate microbial communities from a municipal landfill in Southern Ontario, Canada - Leachate well 138R | ecosystem: Engineered > Solid waste > Landfill > Unclassified | place: Canada...
GCGCTGTCCGGCGCGGTGACGTCCGCCACCAGGGGGATGGCGCCGATGTCCCGGGCGGCGTCCTCGACCGCCGGATCCTTGTCCACCATCACCACCGCCGCGCCCTGGTGGCGGCAGGCGGCGGCGATGCCGAGGCCGATGCCGGCGGCGGCGCCGGTGACGATGATGGCCTTGTGGCTGAGTCGAGACATGGGATTCTCCGCTGGCTGCTCTGGGTTCAGGCCCTGGCGATCACCCGCCGCTCACGGGAGGACAGCATCAGCTCGTCGAGCAGCTGGTGCAGCGCCAGGGCGTCGTGGAAATCCGGCACCCGGTCGCCGTGGCGGATGGCACCCGCCAGGGCCTGGTAGCTTTTCGCGAGGTTCAGGGGCGGATTGGCGCCGATGCTCGCCGGCACATTGAAATAGACATCGGGAATGGCGAGGGGCGCCAGTTGCCCGGATCCGGTGGTCTTGTGGACGCTGAGGTCGGTCATCTGGATGCCGCGGCCGCCGGTTTCGGCGCGGATCAGCAGGTCACCCCTGTCGCCGTTGATTTCGAGGGAGATGCCGGTGCCCTGGGGGGAGCCCCCCTGGATGCGCACCGAGGTCACCACCCCGTCGCCGACGATGCCGGACAGCAGCACCTGGTCGGGGGAGGTGCGGGGAAAGGTGTCGCCGGTATCCACCACGCTGATGGCGGGGATCTGGGTGCTGACGAAGGCCGACAGCTCGCGGAAGTCCCCCAGCAGCCAGCGCACCGTGTCGATGGAGTGGCCGCCGGGGATGCTGAGCATATGGGCGCCACTGGCGTAATCCTGCAGGTAGGTGAGGGAGGCGGGCAGCGCCGGCATCCAGTCCACCGAATGGTTGAGGCTGCAGGCCAGCACCCGGCCGATCTCACCGGCGGCGATGAGATCCCGGGCGAAATGGAGTGCGGGGGCGTGGCGCGCCTGGAGGCCGATCATGGTCACCTGGTGGGGGTGGGCGTCGGCCATCCGGCACAGTTCCCGGGCCTCGGCGACATTGCGCGCCAGGGGCCACTCGCAGTAGACGTGCTTGCCTGCCTCGAGGGCCATCTTCACCAGCTCGAAATGGGCGGGTACCCGCACGCACACCGACACCACATCCACGTCGGGCAGGGCCACCAGCTGGCGCGGGTCGCCAAAGGCGAAGGGCGCGCCGAACTGGCGGGCGGTGGCCTCGGCGGTGTCCTGGTGGGAGGTGGCCACGGCGGTGATGGCGAAGTCATCGAGGGCGGCGAGGGCGGGCAGGTGGGCGCGGGTGCCCCAGCTGCCGTTGGGATTGGCGCCGATGATGCCGACGCGGATGGGATCTGTCATGGGGGGCTCCAGGGTGTGATGGGCCTACTTGACCTGGGATTCGTCCAGTTGCGGGCAGGCGGCGGCATAGCAGAAGGCGAGAAAATCCGGGGCCATGGCATCGGTGAGGCCGATGATGCCCTGGTTGACCCGCTCCTTCATGTCATTCAGGGCCTGTTCCGGATCGTCGGTTACCATGTTGTAGAACGCCACATACTGGTGGGCGGGGTTTGGCATGGCATCGTCGAGCTTGAAATCGGTGAGCTTGAAGCGGCGCGCGGAGACATAGCCCGGCTGTTGCAGCACGTCCCGCAGATGCTGGTTGTTGTACCAGTCGTTGTACTCAGCCTCGCGGCCGGGGGCGGGGTTACTGTAGACCACCAGTACATACTCGTTCATCGGAAATCTCCCTGTTATCGGGTTGTTATCGTGGCGCACCCGGGGTGGGTGACGGGGGATTCTAGCGGCTTGGCGCCCGGGTGCACAGGCTTGGGCCCCGCCCTCGTTTTAGAGATCGACAAACACCAGGCGGTTGATGGTGTCGAGGGTTTTTTGGGTTTCATCGTCGCTGAACAGGTCGTGGCCCGTCACCAGGGAAAACTCCGCCCCCTGGCCGGGAATGGCCGCCATCGCCACCAGGGCGTGGGATAGCCGCTCGGGTGCGACCTGCCGCACGCTGCCTTCCGCCTGGGCGGCGGCGATGATGGCGACGATGGTGGCGAAGTGACGGCGCACAAAACGCGCGCACAGCCATTCCAGGCGCTCGGTGTGGCGGTGGCTCTCCAGGGACATCAGGCGGTGGAATTCGGGCCGTTCGCGGTTTACCTGAACCAGCGCGACGATGATCTGGCGGAGTTTTTCCGTGGCGCTGAGACCCGCGTCCTGGCTGAGGTCGTCGAGGCGGGTTTCAAAGCGCCGCACCGCTTCCTCCACCGTGGCCTTCCACAGGTTTTCCTTCGACTGGAAGTGGTAGATCAACAGCGGCACGCTGGCCTGTGCCTGTCGGGCGATGCGCTGGACGCTGGTGCCATCGAAGCCGCGGTCGGCGAAGCAGGACATGGCGGCATCGAGGATCCGCGCCCGCACCTCCTCGGGCTGGCGCCTGCGTGGTGGGGTGGTCTTTGTCCGTTTCGATGGGGCGGCGCCTGCCATGGTGTCGATTCCCTGGAGTCGGTGGGGCCACAGGTTGACAGCTTTCCCGCGGGCGATCTAGACTCGTCGCTACTTACTTAATGGTAAATAGCGCTGCGCGAACCGACCTGGCCGCCCGCCACAGGGCGCCATCTCGCCCGGCGCCCCGCGGGGGAATTCCCATGTCGGCAACGCAATCCCGGGCCGCTGCCTGGCAGCCCCTCTCCCTGTCGTCCCACCTCGACGCCGCCGCGCCACGGGGGCGGGTGGTGGCGGGGCGCCGCTACGCCCTGTTCCGCGACCTGGCGGGCGCTCCCCGGGTGCTGGAGGACCGTTGCGCGCACCGCAAGGCGCCGCTGTCCCTCGGTCGCATCACCCCGGAGGGCTGGCTCGAATGCCCCTACCACGGCTGGAGCTACAGTGGCGAGAACGGCGATTGCCTGAGGATCCCGAACCTCGCCAGCCACGAAACCATCCCCGGCAAATACTGCGTCGGGCACTTTGCCTGTGCCGAGCACGACGGCCTGATCTTCGTCTGGGATGGCCCCGCCGCCGGCGCCGATAGGAGTCGATTGCCCGACTGCCCAGTGCCCCCTGGCACGGCACGGGGCGAGGGGGAGAGCTTGATTACCCTTCCGTGGACGAACCTGGTGGCGACACTCCTCGACGCCCCCTCGCTGCTGCTCGACATTCCCCGGGTGACCCTCATCGATGCCCATCCCCTGGGCGAGCCGGTGGAGGAGGGCGGGCGACTGGTGGTGGAGCGCGCCGCCGACTGGACATCGACCGCCCGCCGGCGCCGGCGCACGCCCGCGGAGTATCCCCTGGCCTTGCGGGTGGCCTTGACGCTGGACGGGCGTGCCGCGGTGATCGCCCTGCGGGAGCCCGGGGCAAATCGGGTACTGCTGTCGGCGGCGTTGCACATGGCGCCGGTCAGCGACTGTGTCAGCGCCCTTTATTGGCGCTGGAGCGCCACGCCGCCGGGGGGCAAGGCCGCGGCCGCCGCCGGGAAGCTGGCGTTTTCGCTCCGCCCCGGCGTTGATCCCGCCGCCATGGTGGCGGTGCATCCCTATGTTTCCAGCGTCTTTGCAGGGCGTATCCCCTGGGCGTTGACAAGGCCCGGTGTGGCGGCGAGGTAACGAGGATGATGACCATGGATTCCAGCGCGGGCGCTGCTGTCGACAAGGGCCGGGGGCAGGAGCGGCTGGGGCCCTGGGAGCCGGGCAAATATGTACTGCGCGACGCCTGGTTTCCGGTGGCCCACAGCCAGGCCATTCGCCGCGACCCCGCGCGCCGCTTTGTCCACGGCCAGCCCTTTTATCTGTGGCGCCAGGACGAGCGCCTGCGCGCCGCCGAGTGCCATCCCGCCGAGCTCAAGGCCCGGCGCGGCGAAGCCAGCGCCTTCACCACGGGTGGGGAATACCCGGTGGTGGAACGCTACGGTTTTGCCTGGGTATGGTACGGCGACCCCGCCAACGCCGAAGCGGACCTGATCCCGGATATTCCCTTTCTCTCCCCCGCCCGGGGCGCGCCGGCCTACGCGCGACAGAGCAACTATTTCCACTGCGCCTACGAGCTGGTGCTGGAGAATATCCTCGATCTCACCCATATCGATTTCGTCCACGGCAATTTCGGCGGTACCCACGAGTCCGAGGAGGACAGCGTCCGGGTGGAATCCACCTCCGAGACGGTGACCATGGTGCGCACCACCAAACGGCGCCCCACGTCCGCCTATCAGAAAACCGTGCTCGGCATCCGCGCGCCGTTCCAGGATGTGGTGTTCTTCACCCATGTGTTCATCCGCAGCGGCGTTTGCTTCCTGCACGCCCACTACAGCGCTGCCCCGTCGATGCCGCTGATCCAGAACAATACGCCGGAGTCGCGCTTTCTGACCCGCGCCGACAGCACCTTTGGGGTGGAGCAGTGCCCGGATCCCTACTACCGGCGCAACTGGCCCGGAACCGGCCCGATGGTGGCGGCCCAGGACGAGCGCATGCTCAACCCGCAAAATCCCCACTACGTGCTGGCGCCGCCCGCCGCCGACAACAATACGCGCTTCGACACCGCCGGGCTGCTCTACCGCCGCCGCCACGGGGCCCTGGTGGCGCGCCAGGCGGCGGGGGACTACAGCTATCAGGCCGACATGGCGAAGGGGTCGGATATCGCCGAGATACTGCAGGTGAAGCGGGTCCGCTGAACGGGGGTGACGATGGAGCAAGGGGATCTCGCCTGGCTCGCCGGGCAGCGTATTGTCGACATCGATCTTGGCGGCGATCGGCTGCGGCAGCATTTTGCCCGCATACTGCCCGAATGGGCCACCTGGCCGCCGTTCTATGTCCTGCACAATGGCCATCCGCAGCTTGTCTGCTGCCGCTACACTGACGTGGTCGAGGTGCTGGAGGACAGCGCCCGGTTTTCCACCGTGCGGCCCGCCGACCCCGCCGCCGGGGGCTTCGTCCAGTTCAAGCCCGACAAGTTCGCCGCCGTCGAGACGCTGCCCAAGATGGAGGGCGAGCGCCATGGGCGCATTCGCCGCCTGATCGCCCCCGCGTTCAGCGCCCCGGCCGTCCAGCGCCTGGAGGATGGCATCGACCGGGCCCTGGATAACCTGATCGAGGCCATTCCCGTGGTTGATGGCCGTTTCGATCTGATGCCGGCCTTTGCCCGGGAGCTGATGGTGGTGGCGCTCCTCGACACGGTGTTGCGCCTGGATGGCGACCAGAAGGCGGTATTCATCCGCATGAACCGGGCATTGCCGCTCACCGCCAAAGCCCGCCCCGGGGAGCCCTTCCCCGAGGAGTACCACGCCGCCTTCGCCGCCACCACCGAGACCATCGACCAGCTGATCGCCGCGCGCCGGGCGCGCCCCGGTGCGGATCTGCTCAGCCAGTTGATCCTCACCCGGGATGGCTCCGACCTGCTCAGTGACAAGGAGCTGTTCGATCTGATCTTCACCTTCAGCGCCGCGGCCCTGGAGAGCACCGCCGCCTCCATGGGGGCCATCGTGCTCACCCTGTGCCGCCACCCGGCGGTACTGGCTGAGGTGCGGGCGAGGCCCGCGCTGATTCCCTCGGCGGTGGAGGAAGCCCTGCGCCTGCACGGCCCCGGCTATTTCATCGTCACCCGCTATGCCCTGGTGGATACCGAGATTGGCGGTGTGCCGGTGCCCCGGGGAATGCCGGTGTATGTTTCCCCCCAGGCAGCATCCTACGACCCTGAACGGTATCCCGATCCCCTGGTGTTTGACCTCGACCGACCCAACCGCCGCATACTCACCTTCGGCGGCGGTATCCATTTCTGCGCCGGCAGCCGCCTCGCGCGCCTTGTCCTTCACCGCGCTCTGGATAAACTCCTGGCGCGGTTTCCGCGCCTGCGGCTCGCCGAGGAGGACTTCGCGCCGCGCTATTTCGGCGCCGCCAGCGAGGCGCAGCTGGTGTCGCTCCCCTTGGCGGTGGATTGAGTCTTTCAGGGGCGAAAATCCCCGGCAGGGCGGGCTGTCGCACTGTTCCTCGATCGGCTAACCTGAGGCCCCCGCGGGGCTGCTTGTCGCCGTCGTCGGGGATCTGACCACCGAAACCACAAGGAGCCAGCGTGCACCTACCCATCGACGATACCGTCCTCGCGAGACTTTTCGAAGCCGCCCGCACCCACAACGCCTGGCATGACCGCCCCGTCGGCGACGACCTGATCCGGCGCCTCTACGATCTGGTGAAGTGGGGGCCCACCACCGCCAACACCTGCCCGGGGCGCTTTGTGTTCGTCCGCACTCCCGAGGGCAAGGAGCGCCTGCGCCCCCACATCAACGAGGGCAACCTGGCCAAGACCATGGGGGCGCCCTGCACGGTGATCGTGGCCTACGACACAGAGTTTTACGAACTGATGCCGAAGTTGTTCCCGGCCCGGGATTACCGCGCCCTGTTCGCCGGCAAGGAGGCGCTGATCGCGGAAATCTGCATGCGCAGCTCGTCCCTGCAGGGCGGCTACCTGATCATGGCGGCCCGGGCCCTCGGCCTCGATTGCGGGCCCATGTCCGGGTTCAATGCCGAGACCCTCAATGCCGAGTTCTTCCCCGACGGGCGCTGGCGGGCCAATTTCCTCTGCAATCTCGGCTACGGCGCCGAGGCGGGCTTGTTTCCCCGCAATCCGCGCCTGGATTTCGACGAGGCCTGCCAGTTGCTGTGAGCTTTTACCGACCCAGGAACTGTCCACTGACCTAGGAATAATAACGATGAATCCGACCGACTCCCCCGCCGCAACGGCGCAGACCGCGCTGCCCGCCTACCGGGGGCAAAGCCAGGTGAAAATCATCCTGGTACTGATGCTGGTGTACACCTTCAACTACATGGACAGGGTGATCTTCGCCTCGGTGGGGGAGGCGGTAAAGGAGGATCTCGCCCTCACCGACCTGCAGCTGGGGCTGCTGGGTGGCCTCGCCTTCGCGGCCTTCTACACCCTGTTCGGCCTGCCCCTGGCCCGCCTCGCGGAGCGTTTCAACCGGGTGGGGATCATCGCCGTCTGCGTGGCGGTGTGGTCCGCCATGACGGCGCTGTGCGGTACTGCCATGGCCTACTGGCAGCTGTTGCTGTTCCGCATGGGGGTGGGCATTGGCGAGGCGGGGTTCACCCCCACGGTGGTGTCGCTGATCTCCGATTATTTCAAACCCAACCGCCGCGCCACCGCCTATTCGGTGATTATCCTGGCGGTGCCCATCGGCTCGTTCCTGGCGGCCGCCCTGGGGGGCTGGATCGTCGAGAATTTCGGCTGGCGCACGGTGTTTTTCGTGATCGGCCCACCGGGCATGTTGCTCGGCCTGCTCACCTGGTTCGCCCTCCGCGAGCCGCCCCGGGGCCATTCCGATGGCAAGCTGGATCAGGATCCGGTGCCGCCCCTCAGGGAGGTGCTGCCCTATCTGTGGCGCAAGTCCGCCTTTGTCCACCTCACCCTGGGGGCGGCGATCATCGGTTTTGTCGCTTACGGCAACAATTTCTTTCTGATGCCCTTCCTGGTGCGCAATTTCGACCTGGATCACGCCCAGGCGGGGATGATCCTGGGGATTATCCTCGGCGTCTCCGCGGCGGTGGGCACCCTGTCCGGGGGGCTTCTGTCGGACTGGGCGGGGCGCCACAACCTTCGCTGGTACGCCTGGCTCCCGGCCATCGGGCTGGTGGGCTCCTGGCCGTTCTATGTGCTGGCGCTCTTTCAGCAGAGCCTGGTGCCGGCTGTGGTGCTGATGGTGATCGGCAGTATCACCTTCTACGCTTTCCTGCCCACCACCCAGACGGTGACCCAGGGGCTGGTGCGGCCCAAGATGCGGGCCTCCACCTCGGCCATTCACGGCCTGGCGTCGGCGATGCTGGGGCTTGGTGCCGGGCCGGTATTTCTCGGCTGGGCCAGCGATTTCTTCGCCGGCCGGGCGTTCGCGGGGCTTGTGTCCGGCGGGGATTTCGCGGTCACCTGCCAGGGCGAGGACATGGCGTCCCTCGCCGCCGAGGTTGCCGGTGCCTGCGGCGCCGCGTCCGCCGAGGGCATTCAGTTCGCCATGGTCACCGCGTCCCTCGGGCTGTTGTGGGCCGCTGCCCACTACCTGCGGGCGGCCAGGTCCCTGCGGGACGAGGTGGTCTCCCCTTATCTTGAGGGCAAGGCGACTCCGGTCGGGCCGGACTGAGGGGGCTGCCAGCCCCTGTGCCGCACGTCCGGCGCCCTGTGGGCGCCCCCTTTTTTCGGGGGTTTGGTTCGAATATAAAGTTACAATTAATAATATATTGAAACTTTTATGCTCCGATGTTAGGGTTGAAATCATCGCAAATGGTGGCTATCTGGCCGCCTCTGTTCATCCAGGGCGGGCAGGGGCAGCCCCGGGGTTCGACGTCCCGCGGGGCGGCCCCGGTCGGCGCCCCTGGCGATGACAATGATCGGCCGGCTTCCCCTGATTCCCGAGAGGGCGGCGCTGGCCACCGATAACAGCCCGTCATGCATGGGAGGAAATTCCGATGACAGCTCCGACAGTGGATTCCGTCAAACACCTGGTGTTTGAAGACTTCGACCCTTTTTCAGCGGCGTTTCGCGCCGACCCCACCGCCTATCACAGCGACCTGCTGGCCAAATCCCCGGCCTTTATCGCCATGGAGGGGGATATCGCCTCCGCCTACGTGGCCAAGTTCGACCAGTGCCTGCAGGTGCTCGGCAACTGGGAGCAGTTTTCCAGCGTCAAGCCCAAGGGTTTGCCCGGGATGCAGCGGGTGGATTTCTTCAACAGCATGCCGGTGATGAACTATTCCGATCCGCCCCAGCACGATCGCCTGCGGCGGGTGGTAAACGTGGCCTTCTCCCCCGGCCGCGTCAGGCAGCTGACGGAAGCCACCGACACCATCATCGACCAGCTGCTCGGCCGTATCGAGGCCGGGCAGGCGTTCGACGGCATGGCGGACATTGGCAAGCCCCTGGCGGTGAAGGTGCTGTTCGATGAGTTCCTGGGTATTCCCCCCAAGGATCAGCACATCTTCTTCGAGTTTGGCGCAACCTTCTTCCTGCTCGACAAGCTCAAGCTCGGCGATCCGAAGCCCAAGGAGTATCTGGACGCCTGGGCCCGGGGCGAGGCCTATTTGCGGGACGTGCTGGCGCAGGCGGGCAAGACTGGTGGCGACAACGTGCTCGCCATGATCGCCGCCGCCAGTGAAAGTGGCACCATGAGCGATGCCGAGATGATGGCCATGGTGTGCGTGCTGTTCACCGGTGGGGTGCCCACGGTGTCGGCGATGTCGGCGTCCGCCATCCACTACCTCGCCGCCCATCCGGAGATCGCCGAGCGCATTCGCCAGGATGAATCCCTGGCCAAGCCTTTCTGCGAGGAAGTGTTCCGGCTCGATGCGCCGGTGACCCTGGTGATGCGCTTTGCCACGGAGGATGTAGAGGTGGGCCCGCAAACCCTTCTCAAGGGCATGCCGGTTTACACCATGATTTCCGTGGCCAACCGGGACCCGGAGGTCTACGACAATCCCCTTGAGTTCAGCGTCGATCGCAAGAATATGCGCCACCTGGCCTTTGGCAACGGCACCCACGTGTGCATCGGCAACGCCATCACCCGGATGATTCTGCCGAAGCTGGTGGTGGAGGCGGCGCGGCGCCTGCCGGGGCTGCGCCTTGATCCAAATGGTGAGGGGGTGTGGGAAACCAGCCCCCGGTCACGTCACCGCCTGAAGGTGCCGGTGATCGCCTGAGGGGCGATCCAGGGGCTGTATGACAGGCCAGGCCACCCCGAGGGATGGCCTGGCCTTTTTGTTACCATTTCATTTTTCCGGCGCGCGGGATGCCGGTTTCCGCAGCCTCGGTCAGAGGCTCGCCACCTTGGGCATGATTTCACTGGCCACCCAGCGCATGTGATCCTTGAGACCGTCGAGACCCTCCAGGGGCGGGCGCGGCACGATGGTGTCGGTGACGCCCAGTTCCGCCAGCCAGGCGCATTGATCGATGATCTTGGCGGCGTCCCAGGCGCCCTTGGCGCGGTCGTCGCCCTTGATCTCGTGGTGGGCGCCGACATTGAGCATCTCCAGGGCAAAGAAGATGTCGATGTGGCGGCCGTCGTACTCGGGCTGGGATTTGATCAGGTCGAGGGCTTCGGCGAATTTCTCCGGGGGCGTCTGGAACGGCGACCAGCCGTCGGCGTACTTGCCGACCCGCTTCAGCACCGCCGGCGCGTCGCCGCCGAGCATGATGGGCAGGCGCTTCTGGGCGGGCTTGGGGGCAAAGGCGGCATTGTCGAAGGAGACGAATTCTCCCTTGAAGCGGGGCGCGTCCTCGGTCCACAGGGTGCGCATCACTTCGAGATACTCGTCGCACATTTTGCCGCGCTTGTGGAAGTCCACATTGAGGATATCGAACTCTTCCTTGAGCCAGCCCACCCCGAAGATCGGCGCACAGCGCCCGCCGCTCAGCCAGTCGAGGGTGGACCAGGCCTTGGCCTGAACGACGGGGTTCTGCAGGGGCAGGATGTTGACGGAGGAGCGCAGGCGGATGCGGGAGGTGTGGCCGGCGATTACCCCGAGGGCCACGGTGCTGTGCAGGTAGTGATCCCCGGACAGGGGAATGTGCTCGTTGGGCACGATGAAATGCTCGCCGAGCATGGCGGCGTGAAAGCCGAGTTCATCGGCGAGCTTCACGGTGTCGAGCATCTGGGCGGTGGTCATCGCCGATTCCCAGGGCTGGGTCATGGCGGCGACTTTCATGCAGTTGGGTACGGCAAAGCTGATTTTCATGGTGACTCCTGGACAAGAATGGAGGGGCGGTGCCCGCCGGGGTTATTGGTGTTGTTGGGGAATCCTTGCTGCGGGCGTTTGATTATAGGTAGTGGGCCCCGGCAGGCAAGGATGACGCCCGCCGGGGTCGCGGGGCGAGGACATCAGCTGCCTATGCCAAACCCCATGTCCCGCATCATCCGCCGCTCGTCGGTGACCTGGCTGCCCTTGGCCTGGATGCCGCCGTCCACGCAGTAGGTCTGGCCGGTGATCCACTGGCTGCGGTCGGAGACCAGGAAGGCGACCATCTCGGCGATGTCCTCGGGCTTGCCGAGACGGGGAACCAGCTTGTGGCTGATGAACATCTCCTGCATGGGCAGGGGCATGGTTTCGGCGAGCCTTTCCGTCTTGATGAGGCCGAGGGAAATGGTGTTGCAGCGGATGCCGCGATCGCCGTATTGGGTGGCGATGTACTTGGTGAGTGTATTGATGGCGCCCTTGCTGCAGGCGTAGGCGGTCTGGTACAGGTGGCCGGCGAGGGCGGTGCCGGAGCTGATGTTGACGATGGCGCCACCGCCGGTCTTGAGCATGGCGGCGATGGCGTGCTTGCACATCAGCATGGTGCCCCGGGCGTTGACGGCGAACACGCTGTCCCAGACATCGACATCCATGGTGAGGACATCCACGTCGTTCATCAGGCCCTGGCGGGCGGCGTTGTTGTCCAGGGCGTCGATACGCCCAAAGGTGTCGAGGGTGAACTCCATCAACGCCTTGACGCTGCTTTCATCGGCGATGTCCACGCTGCCGTGGGCCACCTCGCCGTACTGGGCCACCTGGGCGGCGGCGTCGGTCATGTCGAGGCCGGGCAGGTCGGCGATCACCACCCGGGCGCCGCCGGAGGCGAGGCGCTTGGCGGTGGCAAGGCCGACGCCGCGCTGGGCGCCGCTGATGATGACAACCTTGCCTTCCACGTCGCGCAGTGTATTTTGAGTCATGGGATTATTCCTTAGGGGTCGGTGCGGGGGCGGGCCCCGGCATGTATCCATGCCCTTGGCGCGCCGGCGGCGCGGGTCGGGTCGTTATGGGTCTGGCCCGCGCCGATACCATCGCCCGGCGGGCACTGCCGCGGCCAATAGTGGCGGAATTCCGGGTTGCGGTCCATATACAGAGCCCCGGGTCTGTCCGAATTCCCGCGCCGGTGGCGCGGCCTGTCGCTGGACAAAAACGGCGATTTGTCGATTGGCGGAGTTTGCGGTTATTCCCCACAATAAGCCGTCCCAGCGTCGCCCCGCGCCCGCTCCAGGATGACCATAACGATCGACCACTCAGGTGAGGACAGCATGACCGATAAAGAACTCTGGTGGCCCGTCTGCCACGGCGAGGACGTGACCGCCACCAAACCCCTCGGCATTTATCTCGGCGGCGAGCGCTACGCCCTCTATCGCGATGGCCTCGGTGTGGTGCGCATCGTCGAGGATCGCTGCCCCCACCGCCGCGCGCCCCTGTCCCTCGGTCGCATCACGGCGCAGGGGGATATCCAGTGCGGCTACCACGGCTGGACCTTCAACGGCGAGAGCGGCGAGCTGTGCGGCTTTCCCAACCTTGCCCCTGGGGAGCGCCTGCCCCAATGCGGCATTCTCACCTACCGGGCAACCGAGCGCCGCGGGCTGGTGTACCTCTGGGCCGGCAAGGCCGAGGCCGCGAGCCCTGCGTCGCTGCCGGAGCAACCCTACCGGGTGCGCGGTCGCGAGTTCCGCGGTGCCCTCATCCACCCCATGGGCCACGGGGAGGTGGTGGCGGGCCTGCTCGACGCGCCGGGCCTGTTCCTCGATTACCTCGGGGTCTATTTCACCGATAAGCCCCAGGGGGATCCCCGCCTCGACAACGGCCTGGTGGTGGTCGAGCGGGCCGCCCGCTGGAACCTGGTGGGGGAGAAGGCGCTGCACATCGGCCCCCTGCGGCACCGCGCCGATTTCCCCCTGTTGCTGCGCTCCCACACCGCCCTGGTGACCGGCGAGACCACCGCCCAGTTGCTGGACGCCCGCAGCGAGCGGCTGATGGCGGAGATTCTCATCGCCGCCCACCCCCATGCCCGCGGCATGACCGCCCTTCACTGGCGCGCCGTGGTCGACCCCGAGGCCCACGGCAAGCTCTCCCCCCTCTACAAACTGTGGTTTGCCCGGGGCAAGAGTCCGCTGTCGCCCCGCGCCGAGGTCGACACCGAGGCGTTGACCCGGGTGTTGCCCGGCCCCGCCGAGGACTGGCGGGCCCTGTCCCGGGCCGCCACCGAGTCCCCCAACAGGAGCGCCACCCTGGTGGCAATCGGTTGAGCATCCGCTAGGCTTACTGCCAGGAGGTAATAGCCATGACCCAAGCACTGTCCAGCGCGCCGCAAGGCGCCGACCAATCCAGCGCCATCGTCCGCGAGGAATTCATTCCCGGTGCCTTCGCCCTCAGGGATGCCTGGTTTCCCATCGCCCACGCCCCCCACGTCGGCGCAACGCCCATTCGCCGCCTCATTCACTCCCAGCCCTACTACCTGTGGCGGGAGGGGGCAAAGGCGGTGGCGGCGGAGTTCCATCCCCTGCAATTCGAGGTCAGCAAGGGGCGCGCCAGCGAATTCACCGCCGGCAGTGGCCGCTACCCGGTGCTGGAGCGCTACGGCTATGTGTGGGTGTGGTACGGCAACCCGCAGAATGCCGACGAGGCGCTGATGCCCGACATCCCCTACCTGCCCCGCGCCGGCGCCAAGCTGTCCCCCAACAAGTGGGGGCAGATCTACTTTCATTGCAGCTACGAGCTGGCGTCGGAAAACCTCCTCGATCTGGTCCACGCCGACTACCTGCACTCGAATTTCGTCGGCAACGAGGAGAACGAGAGCGACGAGGTGAGTGTGGAATCCACCTCCGAGACGGTGACCATGATCCGCACCGTGACCGGCCGCACCGTCCCCCCGGCGCTGCGCCGCCTCGGTATCCCCAGCGACAAGGCCGACTACAAGGCGGTGGCCCACGTCCACGTGCGCAGCGGCGCCATCGTGCTCTACGGCAAGTTCACCCCCGGGTTCTCCCAGCCCCTGTTCCACCCGCTGATCCCGGAATCCAAGCACCTGTGCCGCAACAACTACACCTTCAACATCACCGACGCGCCCTTCATCGCCCGCAACCTGTTCCCGCTGTTCTCCTACGGCATCGGCCCCCAGGATGATTCGATGATGAGCGAGCAGAACCCGTTGTACCAGGCAGAGCGCGGTCGCCGCGACGTCAGCTCCCGTTTCGATGCCGCCGGCAGCCGCTACCGGATGATTCTCGCCAAGTTGATCCGCCGCCAGCAGGACGGGGATTTCAGCTACCTGGGGGACGCGGACCCGGGCGCCGACATTTCCGCCGTGCTCGGCTGCGAGCGGGCCGACTGAGGTTTTGTCCCGCCGGCAAACCCCGCCAACCGGCGGGGTTTTTTATGCTGCGGGATTGTCGGGGGCGAGGTGCAGCAGGCCCTGCAGTCCGGCGATGGCGAGCTGGTTGAAGTGGTTGCTGATGGCGTCGGCGGAGGAGGGGAAGTCGTTGGTCACCCACCAGGTGAGCAGCCCCTGGAGGGCGCTTGCCAGGTAGTGGACGGTGGGCTCCAGTTCCGCCTCCGGCACGTGGGTGTTGATGGAGTGCAGCCATTCCCGGGTCTTGATCACCAGCATGTTGCGCATGTGCAGAAACGCCGGGTTGTTGCTGCCGAGCTTGAGGATGGCCCGGGACACGTCCTTTTCCCGCTCGCTGCCGCGGAACAGCACGCCGGCAAAATCCGGGTAGTAGGGGTTGCTGGTGCTGGGGGCGAACAGGTCGTCGTAGGAATTGACGCCGATTTCCTCGAAGCCGCTGATGAGCAGATCGTCCTTGTCGCGGAAGTGCACGTAGAAGCTGGAACGGGACACCCCCGCGCGGGTGACGATATCCTGCACCGAGATGCTCTCGTAGGGCTGCTCGGTCAACAGGGCTATCAGGGCGCTTCGCAGGGCTTCGCGGGCTTTCGGGGTGCGCTGTTGATTGGGCATGGCGGCGGGGTGTCGGCAAAGGCCGAATATAGACGATGTGCCCCCCATTGACCAGTTTGGCCGATTGAATTTTGCCCACCGGGCGCTTAGGATCGAGCGGCATTTGGTGCTGTTATTTTCCCCGGTGCCGCCGTCCGGGCGGTCCATTTAGATAGGTTCCTTAGTAGCCTGCCAACACCATTGGATCCCAGGTTGCAGTTCCAGAAGCCCGCATCGACACCACCCGGCCGCCGCCCGGTTGCCGCGATCGCCCAACAACAATTCCACAGGAGTCACAGATGTCCACAAAACTCAATGCCAACGGTAAGGAACGGGAATTCTGGGGAGTGATCCCCGTCGCGTCCGCCCAGCAGACCATGGAGATGGGCAGGATCATGGAGGATGTGGGTTTCTCCACCGCCACCTGTCTGCAGATCTACGGCCCGCCCTTCGCCCCGCTGGTGCCGATCGCCTGTGCCTCGCAAAAGCTGAAGGTGGCCTCCGGTGTTGCCGTTGCCGCCTCCCGCAGCCCCTTTGAAACCGCCTTCGCCGCCATGGACATGGACCGCATCACCGACGGGCGCTTCATCCTCGGCCTTGGCAGCGCGGTCAAGTCCGCCACGGTGGGCCTCTACGGCGCCCCGGACTACAAGCTGATGACCCACCTGCGGGACACCGTGGCGGCGGTGCGCCACATCGTCGCCGGCGCCCACAAGGGGCTGCAACCCTACGATGGCGTCTACTACAAGGCCGACTACGCCGAGATGATCGTCACCGCGCCGCCGGTGCGGGAGCACATCCCCATCTGGATCGCGGCCTTGCGGGACAACATGACCCGCCTCGCCCTCGAGGTGGCCGACGGCCTGATGGCCCACGCCCTGTGGACCGTGAGCTGGACCAACGACCAGATGGCGCCCCTGATCGACCGCACCCTAAAGGAGTTCGGCCGCAGCCGCGCCGACATCGACATCAACTGCTGGCCCTGGGTGGCGGTCAACAACGACAAGCGCCAGGCCATCAATGATTCCCGGCCCACGGTGGCGGCCTACGCCGGCATCGATGTCTACGAGCATATCTTCGAGGCCCACGGCTTCCTCAAGGAGGCGCGCATTTGCCAGGAGGCCTCCAAGCGCCAGAGTGACGTGCTGTCGGTACTCGACAAGGTGCCGGACGAGATGGTCGAGGCCTTCGTCTCCTGCGGCCCGGTGGAGGAGGTGCTGGAGCGCATCGAGCCGTTCTGGAACGTGGCCGATTCCCTGTGCCCCATGTCCCCCTACCGTCACCTGAGCCCCGAGAAAATGGCCTTCTACGGCCAGGGTATCTACCAGCTGGTGGCGGCGGCCAAGGGCTGACACCGGGCGCCACCCACCGCCACGGCGGTGGGTGGCGCCTGTCCGGCGCGTTAGGGCGGCCACCGGGCCCGGGGCACCATAAAGCGGTTGTCTTAAAACAGTGTCTGGCACTAACATGGCCAGCCTGTGGTGCGCGCCCTGGTTCGCGGCGCGAAGCCTGTTCCCCTATCACGACAACAAAAGACCAGACGCCATGAATCAACGCAAGAAAATCTGGGCCCAGGTGCCCCCGCTTCCCAGGGAGATGCTCGCCAAGGTGGTGGGCGACTACCAATCCGCCGGCCTTGAAGGCATCTGGACACCTCAGACCTACGGCGCGCCTTTCATCAACCTCGCCGCCGCCGCCATGGTCAGCGATACCCTGAAGCTCGGCACCGGCATCGCCCTCGCCTTCACCCGCAGCCCCCTCGAGACCGCCCTCAACATCATCGACCTGGATCGCATCAGCGACGGCAGGGCGGTGCTCGGCCTCGGTTCCAGTGCCAAGGGCCTGATCGATGCCTTCGGCATGGAATACGGCAAGCCCCTCGCCCATATGCGGGAGGTTCTCGGCCTGGTGCGCGCCATTGTCGAGAAGGGCCACACCGGGGAGCTCGGCATCCTCGAAGGGGAGTACCATCGCCTCGACCTCAGCCACTTCCGCACCATCCTGCCCCCGGTGCGCACCCGCATTCCCATCTACCTGCCGGCCATCTTCGAGAAGGCGGTGGAGCAGGCCGGGGAGCTGGCGGATGGCCTGCTCGCCCACCCCCTGCTGTGCGAGCAGTGGATCGACGACCAGCTGGACAACAACCTCAAGGCGGGCCTCGACAAGGCCGGTCGCCAGCGCGCCGACATCGATGTCAACCTGATGGTGTTCGTCGCCATCAACGACGATAAGCAGCAGGCCATCCAGGATACCCGCACCAATATCGCCTTCTACAGCCAGTCTCCCCAGTACCTGCGCTACTTCGAGGCCATCGGTTTTGGCAGCGAGGCGAGGGCCATCCAGGAGGCCTTTGCCCGCAACGACTTTGTCGCCATGAACGCCGCCTGCAGCGACGCCATGGTGGAGGCCATCGCCCTGGTGGGCCCGGCGGACCTGGTGAGAAAGCGCATGGCCGCCCGCGCCGCCCGCGCGGACTCCATCACGCCGGTGGTCCCGCAGTTCGGCCTCACCCCGGAACAGACCGCGTTCTACAGCCGCAATATCGCCGAGGCATTCTACGGCTGAGGCGGACGGTGCCCGGGCAAGGCCCGGGCCCTTCAACAACCCAAACCGATAAATACAGGGGAGCGAATCATGAACTGGTATGCGATTGTCGATGTGCTCTGCGTGGGCTCCGGGGCCGGCGGCCTCGCCGCCGCCATCACCGCCGCCGATGCCGGCGCCAACGTGCTGGTGGTGGAGAAGGACAGCAAGGTGGGCGGCGTCACCGGTATCTCCTCCGGGCAGTGCTGGATGGGGGGCACCAAACTCGCCGAGAAGGCCGGCATCGCCGACAGCCGGGCCGAAACCCTCGAGTACCTGGAGCACCTGTCCCAGGGGCTCGGCGATCCGACGCTTCGGGAAGTGTTCGTGGATCGCGGCAACGAGGTGATCGAATACCTCACGGATCGCATTGGAATACCCTTTGAAGTGGTTGAAAAATATCCAGATTACTACTATCCCGCCCTCAAGAGCGGCAAGGCCGGGGGCCGCTACCTGGAGGTGGCCCCGTTCACCGCCAGCGAGCTGGGTGAGTGGGCCGATCGCTGTATCGTCTCCGACTATGGCCAGCATTACTCTTACAGCATGAGCGGGGAGTGGGTACGCCACCAGGACGGTACCGGCCCGCGTATCTGGGATGTGCTGGCGGAACATGTCAGCAAGGACGAGCGCTGCGCCGGCGCCGGCCTCGTCGCCTGGCTGCTCAAGGCGGCCCTCGACCGGGGCGTTACCTTCTGGCTCGAAACCCCCGCCGTGCGCCTGATCGTCGAGGACGGCGAGGTGATCGGCGCCACGGTGCGCTCCGGGGGCGTCGATCGCCATGTCCGCGCCCGCCGCGGCGTGCTGCTCGCCACCAGCGGCTACGACTGGAACAAGGAGATGGTCACCCGCTACGAGGCCCTGCCGGAGGCCGGCACCATGTGCCCGCCCACCGTCACCGGCGACCACCTGGTGATGGCCGCCGAGGTGGGCGCCATCCCCTACGCGGCGAGGAGCCCCGCCCAGAACTCCGTGTTCGTCGGCTACCGGGTGCCGGGGGAGCTGGTCTACGGTCAGCCCTCCTACCGCATGCTGCTGCCCGGCACGCCCCACTCCATCATCGTCAACCGCCGCGGCGAGCGCTTTGCCAACGACAGCTTCTACCCCGATGTGGCCACCAAGGTGGCGCGCTTCGACGGCCAGGAAGAGGGCATGCCCAACTGGCCCGCCTGGCTGGTGTTCGACGACAACATGCGGGAACGCTACGGCCTGCTGCCGTTCTTCCCGGGCCAGGAGCTGGCGGAGGGCATGGCCCAGAGTGCCGCTACCCTGGAGGAGCTCGCCGCCCTCACCGGCATCGATGCCGCCGGGCTCAAGGCTGCGGTGCAGCGTTTCAACGGCCATTGCGAGACCGGCGTCGACCCGGATTTCGGGCGCGGCACCGTGCCCTGGGGGGCGCTGATGACCGGCGATCCCAGCCTTGAAAAGAACCCCAACATGGCCCCCCTGACCAAGGCCCCGTTCCATGCCGTGAAGCTGGAGCGGGTGGTGATGGGCACGCCGTCCACGGGCCTCAAGGTGGATGAGTTCGCCCAGGTGATCAATGCCCGGGGCGAGGCGGTCAGGGGGCTCTACGCCGCCGGCAACGCCGCCGCCTGGATCGACATCGGCGGCGGCTACAACAGCGGCATCTCCAATACCCGCGGTCTGTTGCAGGGCTTCGTCGCCGCCAGGGACATGCTGCGCAAGGGCGGCAGCCCGTCGCTGCCGCTGTAGGCCGGCAGGCCCCTCCCGCCCCGACCATCACGAGGATCGTACCTATGCTGACACTGCGCTTCGATTTCCGCCTGGCGCCCCAGTCACCCGCCACCATGGGCGAGCAGTACGCCGCCGCCCTCGACATGGTGAAGTGGGGTGAATCCGTGGGGGCCATCAACGCCCTGTTCTGCCAGCACCATGCTTCCGCCGATGGCTACCTGCCGTCGCCCCTGCTGCTGGCCTCCGCCGCCGCGTCCCAGACCCGCACCCTGCCCATCACCGTGGGGGCGCTGTTGCTGCTGATGTACGATCCGGTCAAGCTCGCCGAGGACATCGCCGTGCTCGACCACTTGAGTGGCGGCCGCGTCAATTACATCGTCGGCCTCGGCTACCGCAACGCCGAGTACGCCATGTTCGGCGTCGATCCCGGCCAGCGGGGCAAGCAGATGGAAGAGTACCTCGACGTGCTCAGCCGCGCCCTCAAGGGCGAAGCCTTCGAGTGGCGCGGCCGCGCCATCGATGTCCGGCCCCGGCCCCGCACCGCCAACGCCGCCATGCTCGGTTACGGCGGCGGCACCCTGGCGGCGGCCCGGCGCGCCGGCAGCCGCGGTATGCCGTTCATGCCCCAGAGCGCCGATCCCGCGCTCCAGGCGGCCTACGACGAGGCCGCGGCGGCGGCGGGCAATCCCACCGGCAACTACCGGGTGGTGCCCAAGGGCTTTCCCACCTCCCTGTTCGTGGCGGAGGATGTGGACAGGGCCTGGGACGAGATCGGTCCGTACCTGCTCCACGATGCCATGGTGTACAGCGAGTGGCTCGATGCGGTGGGCGCCGGGGCCAGCACCTACTCGGGGGCGAAAAGTGTCGAGGCCCTGCGGGCGGAGAACGGCAGCTACCGCATCGTCACCCCGGAGCAGGCGGTGGCGCTCATTGGTCAGTACGGCTTTCTCGGCCTCCACCCCCAGTGCGGCGGCATCCCGCCGGCCCTGGCCTGGCGCTCCCTGAAGCTGATCGAGGAGCAGGTCCTCCCCGCCGTGCGGCGCTGAGGGGCTGTGTCCCCGCCACGGGTAAAATTGTGTAAACCGCGACGTGGGTCCCGGTGGGGCGGGTTATAAAACCGGCGATAACGAAAACGAACCCCTGAATGAAGACACCGTCGTGAGCGAACACAAGTCCTTTTGCCGCATCTGCACCGGCCACTGCGGGGTGGTGGCCAGCGTCGACGCCGCCGGTCGCCTGCTGGCCATCAGGGGCGACCGGGACGACCCCCAGACCCTCGGCTTCATCTGCTCCAAGGGCACCGACGCGGTGGACAGCCACAACAGCGCCGAGCGTATCCCAAGGCCCCTGAAGCGCCAGCCGGACGGCTCATTCGCCCCCATCCCCCTGGAGCAGGCCCTGGCGGAAATCGCCGATCGCCTTCGCGCCATCGTCGAGCGGGACGGCCCCAACGCCGTGGCCGCCTACCGGGGGTCCGGGGGCTTCATGGCCTCGGCGTCCATTCCCATGGTGAACGGCTTCCTCGAGGCCCTCGGCTCCCACCAGATGTACTCCAATCTCACCATTGACCAGTCCGCCAAGTGGGTGGCCATCGGCCGGGTGGGCTGGTGGCCGCCGGGTACCCAGGCCTTCGGCGACAGCGATGTGTCGATGCTGGTGGGCAACAACCCCCTGGTGTCCATCGCGGGCAGTGGCATGGATACCCGCCACCCCCTGAAGCGCCTCCGGGACGCCAAGGCGCGGGGCATGAAACTGATCGTCATCGATCCCCGCCGCTCGGAGACCGCCGAGTACGCCGATCTCCATATCCAGCCGCTGCCGGGCAACGATGCGGCCATCCTTGCCGCCATCCTCAAGGTGATCCTCGCCGAGGGCTGGCACGACCGGGAATTCTGCGCCCAGCACGTCGCCGGCCTCGATCAGCTGCGGGCGGCGCTGGCCCCCTTCGACGGGGCGCGGGTGGCGCGCCTGGCGGATATCCCGGCGCGGAGCATCCGCGAGGCGGCCGAGCTGTTTGCCCGGGACGGCCGGCGCGGTACCGTCGCCACCGGCACCGGCCCCAGCATGAGCCCCCACTCCAACCTGATGGAGCACCTGGTCAGTTGTATCAACGCGGTGTGCGGCCGCTATATCCGCGCCGGCGAGCCGATCCCCAATCCCGGGCTGGTGCTCGGCTGGACCCCCAAGCGCGCCCAGGTGGTGGACGTGGGGCGCTCCTGGGAGCGCGGCCCGAAAAGCCGCAGCGGTGGCTTTGGCACCATCGGCGGCGAGATGCTCACCGCCCTGCTCGCCGACGAGATTCTCACCCCCGGCCCCGACCGCATTCGCTGCCTGTTCAGCGTCGGCGGCAATCCGGCGGCCGCGGTGCCGGACCAGGACAAGATGGTCGGAGCCCTCGAGGATCTGGAGCTGCTGGTGTGCCTGGAGCCCTTCATGACCGCCACCGCCGCCCTCGCCGATTACATCCTGCCCCCGTTCATGGCCTACGAGCGGGCGGATCTGCACCTGCCCCTGTTCGAAACCGCCATCTATCCCGAGCCCTACGGCCGCCACACCCACCCGGTGGCCGCGCCCCCGGCGGATGCCGAACTCTGTGCCGAGTGGTTCGTATTCTGGTCCCTGGCATCCCGGCTCGGGCTCGCCCTGGTGTACCACGGCGAGCCCCTCGACATGGCCAGTCCCCCCACCACCGACCAGCTGCTCGCCCTCTTTGCCCGGGGCGCGCCGGTGCCCTGGGAGACCCTGCGGGACGCCGAACTCGGCTACCGCCACCCCGAGACCCTGGTGGCGCTGCCCGCCGACCCGGCCACCGCCGGCCGTTTCACCCTCCTGCCGGATGATGTCGCCGGCGAGATCGCCGAGCTTGGGCGCGACGCCGAGGTGCTCGAAGCGGGGCAGGGGAGCGACGACGCCTTTCCCTTCCGCCTCTGTTCGCGGCGCAATCGCCACCGCTTCAATACCGTGGGCCATCACTCCCCGTACCTGCGCAAGCTGGTGCCCTACAATCCCGCCTACCTCAATCCCGCGGACATGGCGGCCCTCGGGCTCAGGGCGGGGGACTGGGTGGAAATCCGCTCCGACCAGGGGGCGATCCGCGCCAGGGTGGCGGAGGACGGCGCGGTGCGCACAGGGGTTGTCTCCATGTCCCACTGTTTCGGGTACCTGCCGGGCAATCAGGATTACGACACCCACGGCGCGTCCACCAACCGGCTGATCAGCACCGAGCGGGACCTGCAGACCATCAACGCCATGCCCCGCATGTCGGGCATTCCCGTATCCCTGCAACCCCTGGCGTCGTAGCATGTCCCGTCGCCAGATACCGAGAAGAGGCTTGTCATGAACACCCCGATGGAAACCAAGGTGCGGGAATTCCTCCGCCTGTTTCACCACAAGGATATCGATTTTGCCCGTATCGCCGGGTTTCTGAGCGCCGATGCCCGCTACCAGGCCCATGTGCCGGGGGTGGAGCCCCTGGTGGGGCGGGATACCATCCGCGCCGAGCTGGAGCGGCAGCTCAAGCTTTACGGGGAGTGCGACTTCCAGATCATCAATCTCGCCTGCAACGAGCACATGGTGTTCGCCGAGCGCCGCGACTATGTCACCCAGAACGGCAAGCGGGTGGAGGTGCGGGTCAACGCCATCTTCGAGTTCAACCCGCAGGGGGAGATCTGTTCCTGGCGGGAGTACTGGGACATGGGCGCTGTCCAGCAGCAGCTGGGAATTTCCGCCGGGGAGATGTCCGGCTACATGGAGCAAGCCGGCTGAACCGGCGGCCATCGACAATCGAGAGAGGGGAACCAAGGTGTCGCACCCAACGAATTCCATCGCCATCGACCTTGCCGAGTTCAAGCAGGGCTGGCGTTTCATCATCCTCGCCCTGGTGGGGGTGGCCACGTCCTCGGCGGTGATGCCGCTGTACGGCTTCGGCGCCATGGTGGTGCCATTGGAGGAGGCCCTCGGCTTTCGGCGCAGCGACTTGCTGGCCACCATCACGTTCTCGTCCTTCGGGGCGGTGTTCTCGTCCCAGCTGGCGGGGGTGCTCAATCGCCGCTACGGCATCAAGCCGGTGACGGTGGCCTCGCTGATCGGACTGCCCCTGATGTTCGTGGTGATGTCCCAGGTGGACCGCCTCGGCGGCTCCATCTGGATCCTCTACGGGCTCTTCTTCCTGGTCACCTTCGCCGGGGTCGGCACCCTGCAGGTGACCTGGACCCAGGTGGTCAACCTGTGGTTCGACAAGAACCGCGGCCTCGCCCTTGCCATGATCCTCTCCGGATCGGGGGTCGCCGGCCTCATCCTGCCCTCCCTGGTCACCAGCGCCGTGGAGCTGTGGGGCTGGCGCGCGGGCTTTTTGGCGATGGCCCTGTTGCCGCTGCTCGTCACCCTGCCCCTGGCATTGATGTGGCTGTCGTCCTCGGAGCGCAGGCCCAGCAGCCACGGCCCCTCCGACGCCCCCGCGGCGCTGCCCGGCATCCTTTTTCCCGTGGCGGTGCGCAGCTGGAAATACTGGACCATCAACAGCTCCATGGTGCTGGTGTCCGCCGCCATCATCGTCATGGTGGTCAACACCGTGCCGCTGCTCCAGGGCAAGGGTTACTCCGCCATCGAGGCCAGCCAGATCTTCGGCGCCTTTGGCGTGTCCCTGGTGGCCGGGCGGGTGCTGGTGGGCTACCTGGTGGATCGCCTCTGGGCCCCCGGGGTTGCCTTCGTGGCCCTCGCCACGCCGGCGGTGGGCTGCTTTATCCTCGCCACCCTGTCGGACAACCCCCTCCTGGTGGTGGTGGGCGTGGCGATGATCGGCGTGGGTGCCGGCGCCGAGTTCGACCTCGCCGCCTTCCTGGTGGCGCGCTATTTCGGCATGCGCGACTACGCCCGCTTGTTCGGCCTGCAGATGGCGGTGATCTCCGGGGGCATTTGCCTCGCTCCGACCCTGGCGGCGTTCCTCTACGAGACCTTCGGCAACTACGACGCGGTGCTCACCGTCAATATGGTGCTGTTCATGATCGGATCGACGATTCTGCTGAGCCTCGGCCGCTATCCGGTGCTCGAAACCCACCAGCCCTAGGCCGGCCCCGCCCGGGCGTTTCGGCCCGGGCGGGGGCTGCCGCCCTTGGCGTCGCGATCCCCGTCCCGGTCCCGATCCGCGTCCGTCGCCCCCAGGTTGACAGCGGTTCCGAATCCAACATAATAAGTCGCCTGTTTTATTTTCCTTGAGGGGGAGGAGAGGCAGGTCGGTGGCATCGGGGGGGCTATCAACCCCGGTTTCTCGATAATTCCGCAAAAATTCCCGGGCGAAGCCCCTTGTTCCGCTTCGCCAGCAAAAACAAAAACGATCACAACAGGAGAGTACAATGCGCCGTAATCAAACACTCGCGTTATTTGGCATCAAGGCCCTGGCCGCCGCCGTGGCCATCGCCCCGGCCGCCCAGGCCCAGACCGAACAACCCGCCGCCCGCACACTCGAGGAAATCGTCGTCAGCGCGCGCCGCACCGAGGAGAGCCTGCAGTCGGTGCCGGTATCCGTCACCGCCTTTGACGACAAGGCCCTGCGGGAAATGACCATCACCTCCACCGAGGATCTCCAGTACAGTGTCCCCGGTGTTCACCTGGCCGGTTCCGGCGGGCGCCAGAACGTGGTCTACGTGATTCGCGGCCAGTCCAAGGCGCTGTCGGGCACCACCTCCCCCGCGGTGGTCAGCTACTTTGCCGAGGTGCCCGAGCCCGTGTGGGGCAGCTCCGTGCCCCAGTTTGACATGGCCAACGTGCAGGTGCTCAAGGGCCCCCAGGGCACCCTGTTCGGCCGCAACACCACCGGTGGCGCCATCCTCTACACCCCCCAGGCGCCGACCCATGAGTTCAACGGCTATGTGGGTGGCACCGTCGGCGATTACGACCAAAATCGCATCCAGGGCGCGGTCAATATCCCCCTGATCCAGGACAAGGTGGCGCTGCGGGTGGCGGCGGACTTCAACAACCGCGACGGCTACACCAAGAACATCGGCGTGGGCGGCGACCTCGACGCGGTCAACACCAACATCTTCCGCGCGTCCCTGCTGGTGGAGCCCACCGACTACCTCACCAACACCACCATCTTCGATCACTACAAGAGCGAGAACGACGGTGTCGGCGTGGTGCTGAAGGACGTATTCCCCGGCAATTCCTTCCCCGGTGGCACCCTGATTTCCCTGTTTGGCCTGCAGGCCGCCGCCGAGGAGCAGCTGGCGCTGACCAAGCAGCGCGGTCCCTTCGTCAACGATCCGTCCTTCGATCAGTACGAAAACAACGAGCGCAACAGCCTGATCAACCGCACCGAAGTGGACATGGGCGCGTTTCAGGTCATCAACATCTTCGGCTATCGCCACACCGACCTGAACTACGCCATCAACGTTGACGCCATGCCCGCCGTCAAGGCCTTCGGCTTCCTGCCCGTCAATTTCATCAAGGCGGACAAGTACGACCAGTCGGAGCAGTACAGCAACGAGTTGCAATTCAAGGGCACCGCCCTGGATGACAAACTCGACTGGTTGGTGGGTGCGTTCTGGCTCAAGAACGAGCCCATCGGCTATCAGGGTAACTCCGTGGCCTTCGCGGTCGAGCTGATCGGCGCGTCCCCCGCGGCCTATACCTTCGTGACTGAGGAATCCCAGGCTGTCTTCGCCCACGTGCAGTACGATCTGAGCGATCTGGTGGTTGACGGCCTGCAGCTGGAACTCGGCACCCGCTACACCGAGGACGAGGTGGAGGTGTGCTCCGGTGTCGGCGCGACCCCCTTCAACAATGGTCGGAACGGCGCCAACGAGGCGGAACTGAGCGATTGCGAGAACAACAATACCGCCAAGATCCGCAATTCCTGGATCACCGACGTCAAGTCCGACAAGACCACCTGGTCCATGGGCCTCAACTGGCAGGTCAACGACGATCTGTTCCTGTACGCGGTCAAGCGCCACGGCTACCGCGCCGGCGGCGTCAACGGCCCCACCTTCTCCGGCCGCCTGATTCCCTTCCAGACCTTCGAGCCGGAAACCGTCACCGACCACGAGATCGGCATGCGCGCCGACTGGTACCTCGGCGACACCCTGGTGCGCACCAACGTCTCGGCATTCCGGGGTGAATACAAGAGCGTGCAGGCGTTCCTGTCCGGTATCCAGCAGGGCGCCAACTGCTCCCCCACCAACAACGGCCCGGGTGTGACCCCCGACGGCGATTGCGATCCCAGCAACGACCCCGCCGGCGGTACCCTGCTGACCAACCTGGGCAACACCCAGGTGTCCGGTGTCGATCTCGAGCTGGTGGTGGCCCCCACCGACCGGCTGTCCTTCAGCGTGGCCTCCACCATCCAGGACTCGGACACCAAGAAGTTCAGCAAGCCGGCGGATCTCGCGCCCTATATCCCGGACAACGAAATCGCCTTCAACTTCTTCTCCCCGAAGACGGTGCTGGCCGGCGTGCGCTATGAACTGCCCCTCGATCAGCTGGCCGAGAGCCTGGTGTTCAACGTCGATTACTACTGGACCGACGATGCCACCAAGGGCGACGGCCTGGTTCTCGATTCCTACGACCTCACCAACATGCGCGCCGATCTGAACGGCGTGGGTGGCAGCGCCGTCGACCTCGGCCTGTTCATCCGCAACCTGTTCGACGACGAGTACATGGTGGCCAGCGGCGCCAGCGGCGGCCGTCTCGGCTTCGAGACCGGCATCTACGGCGCGCCGAGGATGTGGGGCCTGGAAGCTCGCTATAGCTTCTGAGCCAGCGTTGCCATGAACCTGAAGCCGCCAACGGCAACGTTGGCGGCTTTTTCATTGGGGCTTGACTGTGTCCGGCGGCGGGGGAATGGGGGCGGTGAAGATGGCGAGGGTGAGCCCGAGGATGTCGTCCCAGAATTGCGCCTCCGCCCCGTAGGGATTGCGGCCCACCAGATTCAGTCGGCGCAGTTCGTTGACGCCGCTGATGAACATTTCCGCGGCCAGGCGATAGCGTATGTTGAAGATGTCGAGGGGCATGTCGGGGAGGAAGCTCTTCAGCAGGGCGTTGAGGGCCACCAGGTTGGGGGCCGCCGTTTCGTACACCGGGATGTCATCCTTCAGGGAGCCCCCCCGCCCGAGCTTGTTGCGGTGCAGGACCTGCATGGTGAAGTCGACGTAGAGGTGGCGGTCCCGCTCGTCCATGGCCTCGGCGATGGGCATCAGGATCGCGACGATCACGTCCCGGACGGCGAATTTTTTTCGGGCTGTCAGCGCCTCGAGCCGCTTGCCCCGTTCCTGGTCCAGCTCCGCCATGCGGACATTGAAAATGGCGTTGACCAGGCCTTCCTTGCTGCCGAAATGGTGCTGTACCGCGTAGTGGTTGCCCTGCCCGGCGCTGGACACGATCTGGCGCAGGGACACATTGTCGATGCCGTACTGGCCAAAGAGCCGCTCCGCGGTGAGGATAAGCTTGCGGGCGCCCTTGGGATAATCCTCCAGGCGACAGCGGGATTTGGCGGTGGCGGTCGTTGGCCTTGGCTCGGGAGTCACTGAATCTCATCTCTTGGGGGTGGAGCGGACCCATGTCGCCGCCCCGGCGGGACGTCATGGCCGTGCCGGATTTTGGTGCATTGTGGGGTATTTTGTCACGTTTTCGCCTTTTTAATACGATTGACTTAGAGAGCCAGCGGATTCTATGATCCCGGGGGTTATCACCCTCGGCGCCCCCATCCCGCGGCGACCGGGGCCAATGTCATCTGCGCCGCCCCGACACCCGGCGCGGCGCCAACAGGGGATTGCCCATGAAACGTCTTGAAGGAAAGGTCGCCATCGTCACCGGCGGTGGTGGCGGCATCGGTTCGGCCACCGCCCTGCGCCTGGTGCAGGAGGGTGCCAGGGTGGTTTGTGCCGACATCAACCTTGCGGCCGCCGAGCGCGCCGTCGAAGCCCTCGCCGGCAATGGCCTTGCCATCGAATTCGACGCCGCGGATATCGGCAGCATCGAGGCCATGGTGGCCCGCACCGTGGCGCACTACGGCCGCCTCGACATTCTCCACAACAACACCGCGGTGACCGACCCGGAAACCCAGCAGTACGACCGCACCGCCGTGGATATCCCCATGGATGTGTGGCAGAAGACCCTGGATGTGAACCTCACCGGCTACCTGGCCTGCTGCCGCTTCGCCATCCCCCATATGATCGCCGGTGGCGGCGGCTCCATCATCAATACCGCCTCCGGCTCGGGGATGCGCGGCGACCTGGTGCGCATCGCCTACGGTTCCACCAAGGCCGGCGTGATCGCCATGAGCAAGTACATCGCCACCCAGCACGGCCGCCAGGGCATCCGCTGCAACGCCATCGCCCCCGGGGTGATCGTCACCCCGGCCCTGGAGCGCACCGCCCCGGAGATCAAGGCGGTGATCGGCAAGTACACCCTGACTCCCCGCCTCGGCACACCGGAGGACATCGCCGCCCTGGTGGCCTACCTCGCCGCCGACGAATCCGGCTACATCACCGGCCAGTGCATCGAGATCAACGGCGGCACCAGCGCCTGCCAGCCGCACTTCGCCGAGTTCTACGCCCAGAGCCAGCAACAGTGAATCAACCCCACCATAACGCCGATAAGACCTGAACGAGGCCAGTCATGACAGAACCCGCCACCTTCGGCCCCTACGGGCGCCGCGAGAAAATTCCCCGTCACCTCGACAGCATCACCGCCGGCTGGCTCGAAGGGATGCTGCGCAACCGCTACCCGGGCATCGCCGTGCGGGGCATGGAAACCCTCGATGTGCGCAACGGCCACACCACCAAGATGCGGGTCAGGCTCGACCTCAACGAGGTGGGCAAGGCGGCGGGCATCCCCGAGACCCTGTGTCTCAAGGCCAACTGGTCGGAAGGTTTCGACAGCGGTGATATCTGCGAACTGGAGGCGCGCTTTTATTTTTACGTGCGCGACGATCTGGGGGTGCCCGCGCCCCGCGCCTTCTACGCCGACTGGGACGGCGACGGCAGCGGCCAGGGCCTGGTGGTGATGGAGGATCTGGTGGGGGAGGGCGGCGTCTTCGGCCACAGTACCCACCACATCGGTATCGACGGCGTTGCCCACGGGCTCGAGAGCCTCGCCCGCCTCCACGGCGGCTGGTGGGACAGCCCCAAGCTGGATCAGCACAGCTGGCTCAAGCCCTCCATGGATACCCCTATCGACACCGGGCAGCTGGAGATGATGTGGCCCTGGGCCGAGAAGAACATCGTCAAGCCCGAGTACCAGGCCTTTTTGCCACGCTGGCTGCTGGACGAGCCGGCGCGCTTCTTCCGCGCCTTTGAAAAGCTCGGTGTTTACGAGCGTCAGCAGACCAGCCCCCGCTGTGTGGTCCACGGCGACTCCCACCTGGGCAACAGCTACCTGCGGCCCAATGGCGAGCGGGTCTGGCTCGACTGGCAACTGGTGCGCAAGGGCCGGCCCTGGCGGGATGTCACCTATTTCATGCTCGGCTCCCTCACCATCGAGGAGCGCCGCAGCGCCGAGCGGGACCTGCTGCGCCACTACCGCCAGGCCCTGGTGGCCCAGGGGGCGCAAAATGTGCCGAGCGACGATGAATTCTTCCTGCGCTATCGCCACTGGCCGATCTACGGCATGCAAGCCTGGATCGCCAACATGGACGAGTGGGGCCAGATCGGTTTCCCCATGGTGCAGCGCTTCTTCACCGCCGCCGCCGATCACGACACCCTGAAACTCCTTGAAAGCGTCACCGGCTGAATTGGCCGCAAACCTTAACCAGAACCAGGCCAACCCGTTTGGCGGAGGGGAAATGCAATGAGTACTGATTTCGACGTGATCGTGGTGGGCGCCGGCCACAACGGCCTGGTGGCCGCCACCTACCTGGCCAAGGAGGGCAAGAAGGTCCTCGTGGTGGAGCGCAACGCCAAGGTGGGTGGCATGACCACCTCCGGCTACATGATTCCCGAGGCACCCCAGCACCTGGTGACCCCCTGCGCGGTGGAAATCATCTACCTGCGCCAGACCGGCATCATCGAGGATCTCGAACTCGCCAAGCACGGCCTGCGGATGATCGAGCCCGATCCCCCCTACGCCTACCTGCACCCGGATGGCACCTCCATCTGCCTGTTCCGGGATGCCAAGCGCACCGCCGACGACATCGCCCGCATTCACCCGGGCGACGGCAAGGCCTATCTGAAGTTCATGGAGGTGTTGAACGCCCTCTACGAGATCGGCTCCCCCATCATGGCCCTCGACCAGGGTCGCCCCCAGCCCAAGGTATTGATGAAGCTGATCGGCGCGCTGATCCGCAACCGCAAGCTGCGCACCGAGCTCGAAGCCATTGCCTGCGCCACCTCCGACCAGGTGGCCTGCGAGTGGTTCGAGCACCCCGCCACCATCGCCTACCTGACCGGCATCGCGGCGGGGGCCGGCCCCATCGACCAGGATGGCAACGCCGCCGCCTATACCATGATCAGCATGCTCCACAACCTCGGCACCGGTAAGCCCATCGGCAGCCTGCAGGCCCTGGCCAACGCCCTCGAATCCAGTTTCAAGACCGCGGGCGGCACGGTGATGGTGAATGCCCCGGTGGCGGAGATTCTCGTCGAGGGCGGCAAGACCCGCGGCGTGCGCCTGGAGGACGGCCGGGTGATCAGCGCCAGGGTGGTGGTGGCCACCTGCGACCCGCACCTGGCCTACCGCATGGTCACCCCCGGCGGCATCGAGCGGCGCCTCATGCAGCGCATGGAGCACGCCCCCATGGCCCGGGACAACGGCGCCCCCTTCCTCGCCAACGTGGCCATGTCCAAGCCCCTTACCCTGAAGCGCCACCAGGCCCTGCGCCACGACGACGCCGACCTCGGCAAGGCCGTGGGCATGATCGGCCTCGTCGAGGACGTGCGGGAAATGTTCTGGGCCGCGCGCCGTGGCGAGACCCCCAAGCGCCACGCCATCTCCGTCACGCCGTTGAGCAATATCGAGCCCAGCCAGGCGCCGGAGGGTCAGTCCATCGCCTACATCTACCTCGCCGCCAGCGCTGTCAAGCTGCGGGAGGGGGAGTGGACCCAGGCGCTCAAGGACGCCGAAATGAAATCCATCCTCGCCCAGTGTTCCGAGTTCTACGACGGCTTCGAGGCGGAGATCGGGCGCTTTGTGGAATCCCCCATCGATCGCCAGCAGCGGGTCAACATCACCAACGGCTGCGTCACCCACATCGACTTTGCGTCGAGCCGCTCGGGACTCAAGCGCCCGGCCTACGGCCTCGGTGGCCCGAAGCCCGTGGTGCCCGGGTTTTTCCTCGGCGGTGCCGGCATCCACCCGGGGGGCGGTGTCACCGGCCTGCCGGGGCGGATCACCTACGAGCGGGTTCGTCATTATCTGAAGAAAAACCCCTGAATCAGCGGGCGACGACAACGGCAGGCAACCCCTGCCGTTGTCATATCCGCCCGCGCGCCGCCGGCCTTTTTCAGCCCCGGGGATCGGCGCTACACTGGGGCGGTCCCGCGCCGCCGGCACCAAACCCTCCCGCGCCGTAGGCGCCAAACCCCAGGAACAACGCTGGAGAAATCCCCGATGCCCCTCGACCACTACGTTACCCTCGGCCGCTCCGGCCTGCGTGTCAGCCCCCTGTGCCTCGGCGCCATGACCTTCGGCGAGGACTGGGGCATCGGCGTTGGCCCCGGGGAATGCAATCGGGTGATGGACCGCTACCGGGAACTGGGCGGCAACTTCATCGACACCGCCAACGGCTACAGTTGGGGACACTCGGAGAAAATCATCGGCGACCATATCGGCCGCCACCCGGTAAAGCGCCACCAGATGGTGATCGCCACCAAGTTTTTCGCCAACATGCGCACCGGCGACCCCAACGCCGGCGGCGCGGGCCGCAAGAATATCCTCTGGGCCTGCGAGGAATCCCTGCGCCGCCTGCAAACGGACTACATCGACCTGTACTGGATGCACCTCTGGGATCGCCACACCCCCATCGAGGAAACCCTCCGCGCCCTCGATGACCTGGTGAGTGCCGGCAAGGTGCGCCATATCGGCTTCTCCGATACCCCGGCGTGGAAAACCGCCCAGGCCCAGGGCCTGGCGGCCCTGCACCACTGGGAGCCGGTGATTGCCCTGCAGCTGGAATACTCCCTGCTGGAGCGCACCATCGAGGGGGAGTACTTCCCCATGGCGCGGGAATTGGGGCTGGGGCTGACCCCCTGGAGCCCACTGCGCTCGGGGCTGCTGTCCGGCAAATACCGGCGCGACGACCACGCCGACAAGAGCGCCCGCCAGAACCAGGGCATGAACCGCCTCGACGACCGCGCCTTCGACGTGATCGAGGCGGTGGTGGCCATCGCCGGACAGATCGGCGCCACCCCGGCCCAGGTGGCACTCCACTGGGTCTGCCGCCAGCCGGGGATCACCTCCCCCATCATCGGCGCCCGCACCCTGGCGCAGCTGGAGGACAACCTCGGTTGCCTCGCGATCCAGCTGGACGACACCCAGATGAAAACCCTCGCGGACCTCACCGCCCCGGCGCTCAGCTTCCCCCATCCGTTCCTCAGGAACGCCGCGGCCTTTCGCAACGGCGGCACCACCATCAACGGTGAGCAGGGCCAGCTGGGCCCGCTGTCACTGCCGTTGGGGAGGGAGGCGTATTGATCGCTGTCGGAGGCAAGGGCTTCTTGGTCGGACGTCGGACGTCTGACGCAAAAAGCCGTTGGTCGCAGCCCGTGACTTAACGGTGGACCGCGATTTCACCGGGCTGCTGTAGGGGGCGCGGAGCCCGCACCCTCTCGGCGTCAGACGTCAGACGTCAGACGTAAGACGTCAGACATCGGACCTCACTCCGGCACGGGATAGAAATACCGCTCGTGGAGGGTGCCGTCGCCGATCTGGTACACCTCGATGGTGGTGGTGAAAAAGCCCGGCTGGCTGCGGCGGTGGTTCTTGATGTAGCAGGCCACCTCGTCGCCGTTGATGAGGGTGTCCACCACCTCCATCTCTATCTCGTTGCCGAACCGTTCCCACATATCCTCGAGGGCGACGTAGCCGTCGAGCACGGGGCCGCCGACGTATTCAAAGGTCATGGCATTGGGGGCGAAAGCCCGGTACAGGGCGGCAAGCTCCGGGCGCTTGCCGCTGTTCCACAGCTGGATCTTTTCGTCGATGAAGGCGCGGATGGCGTTGTTGTCGGGGCGTGCCATGGTAACTCCTGGGTTGTTGTGGTTTATGGGTTCGGTTGTGTGTTGCGGTAAAAGGTCGCGGAGAGAGCGCTTGAATCAGTCGAGGCCGGTCCACCAGGGCAGGTCCGCCGCGCGGGCGGCGATGCGCGCCCAGGCGCCATTGGCCGCCTCCCGGGCCCTGTCCGGCGGCATGCCCAGGCCCGTCATGCACAGGCAGGTCATTTCCAGGATGTAGTCGCGGTTGCGCTGCTCCCCGTGGGCGAGGCGCTCGATGGCCTGCACCGCCGCGCCCACCACCATGTCGGTGGCGGCGTCGCGGCTGGCAAAGCACAGCACCCCGGCGTCGCGGCCCGCCACCAGGGTGGCGGAGACGATGGCGCCGAGGGAATCCCGGCGGGCGAATTGGGCGACATAGTCCACGCTGGCGGTGAACAGCCCCCAGCGGGGCTCCATCGCCGCCCGCGCCAGGGTCAGCACGGTGCCCCCGGCGGCGCGCACGGCGGGGTCGCCGCCAGCGAAGAGGTCGGCGTAACTGGCGAGGGTCTGTTCGGCCAGTTGCTGGCCGAGTTCCGCCACCGCCTGCTCCAGGGTTTCAAAGTACTTGTAGAACGTGCCCCGGGAGACCTCGGCGCGGCGCACCACATCGTCGATCACCGCCCCCGGGCCCCGGTCCCCCGGCTCGTACACCGCGAGCACCGCGTCCAGCAGGCGGGCGCGCATGCGGTCGCGCTTGTGGCGCGCGGCGCGGGCGCGGAAATCCTCGGCGGGGGCGGGGAGGCTGTTCAAGCCCCTGTCCCCAAGGCCCCGTCGCCGATGTCGGCGAGCAGCATCAGGTTGGAGGGCTGGCCGAGCAGGCCGCGACCGTAAAGCTCCAGGGACAGGCGGCTGTTCAGGGCGTTGTGGCGGCTGGCGAAGCTGAGGTCGCGCCAGAAGCGCACCAGGGGGTTGCCATCGGCAAAGGCCGAGGGCCCGGCGATATCCATCAGGCGTTCGCCGGCGCGGCGCAGCAGCTGCATGGCGTGGCCGCAGTCCGCCTGGATGCGGGCCTTCTCGAAGCCGGTGAGCACCCGGGTGGGGGCGATGTCGTCCATGTAGCTGGCGGCGCGGCGGATGTGGAGCCAGGCGGAGTCGATCTCCATCGCCGCCTCCCCCAGCTGCTGGACCAGCACCTCGGAGCTTGCCTGGGTGGGGTAATGCCAGCCCACCACGGATTTGGTTTTCATGTTGTCGGTCACCTGCTCCAGCAGGGCGGTGGCGGCGCCGAGGGTGGGGCTCAACACCCCCAGGGGAAACAGCGGTTCCTGGGGCACCCGCTCCTTGTCCTCCAGGCCGGGGAGGGTGAGCAGCACCGCCTGGCTCGGGGTTTGCGAGCGCAGCATCATGAGGGGCGCCGGCACGAACACCTGGTCGGCGACGATGGTGTTGCTGCCGGAGCCCTTCACCCCAAGCACATGCCAGGTGTTGTTGATGGCGACCCGGTCGGTGTGGGTGAGGGGAATGATGGCAAAGGCGCTGTCCACCACCTCACCCCCGTCGTCCAGCACCTTCACCCCGTTCATGGCCCAGTCGGCGTGGAGGCAGCCGGAGCCATAGCCCCACTGGCCGCTGACCCGATAGCCGCCGTCCACCGGGGTGGCGGTACCGGTGGGGCTCGACACGCTGCAGAACAGCTCCTCGCCGGTCTTGAAGAGGATCTCCGTGGCCTCGGGCCCCATACCCGCCGCCGTGCCGGTGCAGCCGGACAGCAGGCCGAAGGCCCAGGCGCTGCCCGCGCAGCCCTTGGCCAGCTCCGCCACCGTCCGCATGTGGGTGAGGATGTTGCAGCCAAAGCCCCCCGCCCGGCGCGGCGCCATCATCCGCAACAGGCCCGTTTCCCGGAGGGCCTTGAACACCGGCTCGGGGATGCGACCCTCGCGCTCGGCTTCATCGGCGTGGGCCATCAGCAGGGGCCGCAGGGAGGCGGCGATGGCCACCGGATCGAAGGCGGGTTCGTCGGCGTTGAACTGGAAGTTGAGGTGGGTGCGCAGGGTCATGGTGATCGACTCGGGTGTCGGGTGGCGGATTCGAGGTCATAATGACAGTTGCGTTCAGTCTGAGTCAACGGCCCCCTGGTGGCGAATTTCGGTCAATGACAGGATTTCTGTCCGCGAACCATGGCCGAGGTCCTTGGCGGGAAGGAGGTCTGCCTTGCGGGGCGAGCCGCGGTTTGACAGGGATGTGCCAACCTGAAACCATCGGCGTAAGACGCCCGCCGTAAACGGCGGGAGATAACAATAAACAGCGCCCCGGCGCGGGAGCCACCAATGCCCACCATCGAAAAATCCACCTGCCGTTCCTGCGCGGCCTACTGCCCCGTCGACGTAACCCTCGAAGGGGGCAAGGTGCTCAGGGTCGAAGGCAACAAGGATGCGCCCCTCTACAAGGGTTTCATCTGCCCCAAGGGCCGCGCCCTGGCGGCGATGCACAACAACCCCGCGCGGCTCAGGGGCCATCTCAAGCGTCGTCCCGATGGCAGCTTCGCACCCATCTCCAGCGAGCAGCTGGTGGCGGAGGTCAGTGATCGCCTGGCGGACATCACCGCCCGGCGCGGGCCCCGGGCGGTGGCGGCCTACCTGGGCAGCCCCGGCCTCGAGCACCAGGCCCTCGGGCCCATGATGATCCGTTTCATGGGGGCAATCGGCTCCCCCAATCTGTTCAACAACGGCACCATCGACCAGCCGGGGCTGATGATGGCCCCGGCCCTGCACGGCGGCTGGGCCGGGGGTCGGATGCATCCCGACACCCTCGATGTATTCGTGCTGTTCGGCGGCAACCCGGTGATCTCCAAGCAGTACTTTCCCCAAAACCCCGGGGACCAGCTCAAGCGGCTCACCGCCCGGGGCATGAAGCTCATTGTCATCGATCCGCGCCGCACCGAAACCGCGCGCCGGGCGGCGGTCCACCTACAGTGCATTCCCGGGGAGGATCCCACCATCCTCGCCGGTCTCATTCACCTGATCATCGCCATGGGCGCGGTGGATACCCCCTTCGTGGCGCACAACGCCCAGGGGCTCGACGGGCTCGCCGAGGCGGTGAAGGACTTTACCCCCGCCTACGTGGCCGAGCGCGCCGGCGTCGACGAGGGCGACCTGCGGGAGGCGGCGCGCATCATCGCCACCGCCCGGCGCGGGGATTTCGGCGCCGGCACCGGCCCCAGCATGGCCACCCGGGGTACGCTGATGGCCTACCTGCTGTATTGCCTGCAGACCCTGCGGGGATTCTGGGCGAGGGAGGGGGATGCGGCGGTGATGCCCCGGGTGCTGTTTCCGCCCCAGGAATTCAGGGCCGAGCCCATTCCCCCCTATCCCGCCTGGGGGTTTGGCGAGCGGATGCGGGTGCGGGGCCTCGAACAGACGGCGGCGGGCATGCCCACCGGCGCCCTGCCGGAGGAGATCCTCACCCCCGGGGAGGGGCAGATCCGCGCCCTGTTCCTCCACGGCGGCGCGATGCGAACCTGGCCCGATGAGGCCCTGGTCAAGCGGGCCCTCACGGACCTGGAACTGCTGGTGGTCCATGACGTGGAACTCTCCGCCACCTCCGCCATGGCCCATTACATCATCGCCACCAAGCTGCCCTTCGAGGTGCCGGTGATGTCCCAGATCAATGAGCTGCTCAGCCTGTTCCACCCGGGCTACGGTTGGGTGGAGCCCTACGGGGCCTATCAGCCGGCGCTGCTCGATCCCCCGGCGGACTGCGACCTTCTGGAGCCCTGGCAAATCTACTACCGGGTGGCCCGGCGCCTTGGCCTGGCCCTGGAATACCCGAGTTTTCACGATCTCCTCGGCATCGCCGCGAAGGACACGGCGGGCGCCGGCGCGCCACTGAAACGCACCCTCGACATGGACCGGGAGCCCAGCACCGATGAACTTTACGAGATGATGTGCGAGGGTTCGGCGGTGCCCCTGTCCCGGGTCAAGCAGTACCCCAGCGGGCATCTGTTCGACGAGGCGCGGCGGCGGGTCGGCCCCCGGGACGCGGATTGCGCCGCGCGCCTCGAACTGGCCAACCCGGCGATGCTGGCGGAGCTGGCGGAAGTGCGGGGCGAGAATGTGGCGGCGCGCCGCGGCACCGATGGCGAGTATCCCTTCCTGTTCATCTCGCGGCGCATCCAGAACAGCACCAACGCCGTGTCCAGCACCGACCGCTCGGTGCTCGCCAAGCCCTACAACCCCGCCTACATGAATCCTGGGGATCTGGCGGCCCTCGGGCTCGGCCCCGGGGACAGGGTGGAGATTCGCTCCCGGCACGGCGCCATCATCGGCCTGGTGGAGCCCGAGGCGGATCTGCGCCCCGGTGTGCTGTCGATGCCCCACGGCTTCGGGCCGCCCCCGGGGGAGGGGGAGGATCCCGCCCGCCACGGCGCCAACGTCAACCGCCTGATCAGCTGGCGCGACGATTTCGACCCCCACAACGGCATGCCGCGCATGAGCGCCATTCCCGTGTCGGTGAGGCCCGCCCCCTGAGGGGCGGGCACGGCCCTAGCTCAGCGCCGGCAGGCGATTGTCCGTATCCAGAAAGCCCATCAGCCAGCCGGACGCCATCCCCACGTAGAGGGCATTGCCCATCACCGCCCGCCGCGCCGCCTCGCCGTCGCGGTTGAGCAGCGCCACGAAGGCGGCGAGGCCGATGGCTTCGAGGCCAAAGGTGACCACGGTGCTCCAGTGCAGCACATCGTCGAAGTATTCCGTCGACCAGCCGTCGTTGGCGCCGCCGCCCCAGGTGGTGTTGGCGAACAGCACGGCGCGGCCCCAGAGGTCGCGGAGGCTTTCCTTGCCGGACTTCTCGGTGATGAGGGTCCCGTAGCCGTCGGGGTTGGCGCGCACAGCGCGCTCAAAGGCCGAGCGCCAGGCCCGCAGGTAGTGGGGGGAGGGGAGTTCGTAATCGATCCGCATGAAGTCCCGGGGATTGATCCGCACGAACGCCGGGTTGGGGGCGCGGTGGGGGCGGCGCTGGCCTACCGGGGCATCCTCGATCTTCACCACCTGGGCGCCGGCGTTGTAGGCCATGCCCCACACCGCCCCGTCCGGGGTGTCGTCCCGCATCAGGCTGGGCAGGAGGGCGAGGCAGGCGTCCTCCCCTTCTTCCAGGGCCTTGAGGCGCAGCGTCAGCTTGTCGGCAAGCTGCTGCTGGAGCGCCGCGAAGGGGGCCTTCATCTGGATCCCGAGGCGCTCCATGGCGGGGGGCATGCCCCAGTTTTCCCGCAGCTCCATGCCGCCCCAGTAGGCGGTGGCGGTGAGTGCCCAGGTCTGCTCCCCGAGGGGGTGGGCAAGGGGCTTGCCGTCCATGATGGGGCCGCTGAGGCGATCGGTGATCCAGCCGTTCAAGGCGATCCAGTAGGCCTTGGGGGTGGCGAGTTGCCGGGCGGTGGGGGCGAATTCGCCGGCGAGGGCGTCGAGCAGTCCGGGCGCGGCGGGCATCACCCGGGCGAGGGGCGGCAGCATCGGCATGGTGCCCTCGACCTTCAATGGGGCGGGGCGGGGTGCTGTCGGCGAGGCGGCGAGGCTCCCGCCCGCCCCCGTCAGGCCCAGGGCGGCGATGCCGCCGCCAAGCATCTTGAGGAGTGTGCGGCGATCCTGTGTCATGGTCGGGTGCTCCGGTTATTGTTGTCGGGTGTTGTGCTGCTCGGATGCGCGGTGCTGGCGCCAAGGCGCCGGGGAAGTAAACCCCATTATTTACGAATATGTCAAAAAAAAGCCCGGCATCGCCGGGCTTTTGGGTGTGTGGCAGGGGCTTCCCTGTCAGCTCGCGTCCCACACCACCGGCAGGGCCGTGGGGGAGCGGAACTGGATGCCGCGGATGCCCTCGTAGCCGCCGTCCGGGTCGAGGCGCAGGTTGGGCAGGTAGTCCAGCACCGCGTTCAGGGCGATCTCGATTTCCATCTTCGCCACCGGCATGCCCATGCACATATGGTGGCCAAAGCCGAAGGACATGGCCTGCTTGGTGCGCCGCACGGTGAAGTCGTAGACATCCGGGTTCTGGTGGACGCTGGGGTCGCGGTTGGCGGCGCCCACCAGCATGCTGACCCCGGAGCCGGCGGGGATTTTGACACCGGCCACCTCGGTGTCCCTGAGGGTGATGCGGGGAATGATGGACACCGCGCCTTCGTAGCGCATCGCCTCCTCCATGGCGGCCTTCACCAGGCTGCGATCGTTGCGCACCTGTTCGAGCAGGGCCGGGCGCTCCAGCAGCAGGGCGAGGACGTTGGCGAAGGCGCGGCTGGTGGTCTCCCCGGCGGCGGCCATGGTGGGGCGCAGCACCTGGGCAATTTCCTCGTCGCTGAGTTTTCGACCGTCGTCATCGATGCGGATGAGCTGGGCGATCAGATCCATGCCCTCGAAGTCGCCGGCGGCGCGGCGGGCCTTCACCACCGCGAGGATCTGGTCGTAGATCTCCCCGGAGGCCTTGAAGGCGTTGGCAATCCGCTGCTGGGCTTCCTCGGGCTTGGAGAAGTCGCACATGCCCCCCAGCACCATCAGCAGGGCGCGGGTGTTGAATTCCTCCATGGCCCTGGGGTCGTCGGTGGGCAGGCCGAAAATTTTGTAGACCACCCGCAGGGGGAAGTCGAGGATGAAATCCGCCATCAATTCCCCCCGGCCGCGGCCGGCGATGTCCGCCACCATGCCCCGGATGGTGGACTTGAAGTGCTCGTCGGACATCTGCTTGAGGGCGGCGGGGGAGAAGATCCGCGCCAGCAGGGCGCGGTGGGCGCGGTGCTCCTCGCCCTCCTGATAGAGGATCACCGGATCCCCCATCACGCCCCCGAAGGCCTCCTTGTAGATCACGCTGGAATAGGTCTCCGGGTCCAGCAGCGCCTTGCTGCACACCTCGTGGCCGAGGAAGGTGAAGACCTTGCGATCCCCCGTGCGGCCCGCCACCAGGGACGGCACCCCCAGTTCGGATACCAGGTCTCCCTCGTATACCACGCGCTGTTCACGCAGTTCCTTGTAGCGCGGGTACGGGTCGGCCATGGTGCCGGCGTAGGCCTTGCTCAAGGCAACGAATGCGTCGTTCATCTTGGTCATGGTGAATCCCCTGTGAAAGTAAGGTTTTTGTCCTGGCTGTCATCCTAGGAGCGCGCCCCCTGGCAGCCAACAGACAATCGGGTGCTTTTGTTCGAAACCGGACTTACCGTGGGGACTGTGCATCGCCGCCGTTGGGCAGTGCCAGACCCGGGTGTTAAGCTTGCGCCGCGTCCAAGGCCAATCGCCGGATTCTGAACCGACAATAAGAGATGCCACCATGACCCTGCTCAAGCGAATCCTGTATTCCACACTCTTGCTGCTCCAAGCCTCGGCTTTTGCCAATGAACTCGGCGACAGGGAAAACCCCTTCGGCCGTCCGCCCATCGACATGGCCAGCATGCACGACATGAGCATCACCCTGTTTTTCGTGATGCTCGCGGTGTTTGGTCTTTGGAGTCTTTACAGGCGGCGGCTGAGCCTTGGCCTGCTGATCCTGATCGCCGCCATGTCCGCCTCCTGGCAGGAATTCTTTGGCGACTGGGGCAGCTACCTCTACTGGAACCCCGAGTTTCCCCAGCTGCCCTGGGGGGAGATGGCCTTCACCACCCCGGACAAGCCCCTGTTCATTCCGTTTTCCTGGGGCTGGTATTTCGCCTTGATCTACACCTCCCTGGCGGTGGTGTTGATGTGGCTGCAGCGCAAGCTGCCCGCCGTGCCCAACTGGCTGATCGTGCTGGTGGTGGCGGGGCCGCTGTTCTACGCCTACAACATCTACGGCGAGATGAACGCCGCCAACATGGCGTGGTGGGGCTACGCCCACTCCTTCGGCCCCGAGGCCCGGGGCACCTATGCCGCCTATCCCCTGGTCTGGCCCAACGTCGCCCTGGTGGCCTGGAGCGTTGTGCTGCTGTGCATGTTGACCGCCCGGGACAGTGCCGGCTACTGGTGGCACGAGCGCCTGATGGGTGTTCCCCGGGCCGCGCCCGGGGTGGGCCATGGCCTGGCGCGGATCGGGTCGTTCATCGTCGCGTTCAATGTCAGCTGCCTGCTGGTGGTCACTATCCCCTGCATCCTGGTGCGGCTGATCTGGGGCGTCGACAGCCCCATCGTGCCCTGACCGTCGTTTGATCCGCCGTCAAGTGGCGCCGGGTGCCAATCCCCTGGGCGTCGGGCTACAATGCGGCTGTCTTACGAAGTGCCGGCCCGCCCCTGGGCGGGCCTGTTGATAACAAATAAGCGGGAGTGACTTGTGGAAAAAGATATCGTGATCGTGGGCTCCGGCGGCGCAGGCCTGTCGGCGGCCATTACCGCGGCCAAATCCGGCCTCGACGTGCTGGTGGTGGAAAAGACCCGGTATTTCGGCGGCACCACGGCGCTGTCCGGCGGTGGCATCTGGATACCCGCCAACAGCATCGCCGAGAGGGAGGGGCTGCACGACACCCCCGAGGCCGCGGCCAAATACATCAGTGGTGTGGTGGGTGATATCGTTCGCGAGGACGTGCTCGACACCTTCGTCCACAGCGGCCGCGAGATGCTCGACTTCCTGCTCGCCAACAGCGAGGTGGAATTTTCCATCAACCATGCCGAGCCGGACTACTACCAGGATGTCGAGGGCGCGGTGATCAAGGGCCGCCTGCTCAACCCCGTCAACTACGACGGCCGCCTGCTGGAGCGGGACGATCTGCTGGCGATTCGCCCGCCGCTGCAGGAATTCAACGCCCCCATGGGCTTCATGGTGAGCTTCGACGACATCCCCCACCTGATGAGCGTGGGCAAGAATGTCGCCTCCACCGTGCATGTGCTGAAGATGGTGGGCCGCTACGCCATGGATCGCCTCAAGTACCCCCGGGGCACCCACCTCACCATGGGCAATGCCCTGATCGCCCGGATGCTGCGCTCCGCCCGCGCCGCCGGCGTCAACCTGCTCAACAACGCCCCCATGAAGCGGCTGGTGAGTGAGAACGGCCGGGTGGTGGGCATCGAGATCGAACACAACGGCAAGACCGAAGTGATCCGCGCCCGCAAGGGGGTGATCCTCGCCAGCGGCGGCTTCTCCGCCAGCCTCGACTGGCGCCGCAAGTACATTCCCTACCCCGAGCACCACGTCTCCTTCCTGCCCGAGGGCAACACCGGCGACGGCCTGCAAAGCGCCATCGACCTGGGGGCGGAGCTCGAGGACGGCGGCCAGCACGGCAATGCCGCCTTCACCATCATGTCGGTGTACCACAAGCCCGACGGCACCCTCGGCAAGTACCCCCACGTCTACCTCGACCGCACCAAGCCCGGCTGCATCGCTGTCAACAGCGAGGGCAAGCGCTTTGGCAACGAGGCCGCGGTGGACCTGTACAAGTCCATGCACGACACCGGCTCGGTGCCCGCGCACCTGGTGTGCGACCACAAGTTCATCAAGAAGTACGGCCTCGGCCTGGTGCTGCCGGGCGGCCTGCGCCTCGGCAAACTGCTCAAGGCCGGCTACATCATCAAGGGCGACACCCTGGAGGAACTGGCGAGGAACATCGGCGCCGACCCCGCCAACCTGGCGGAGACCGTGGCCAAGAACAACCAGTACGCGAAGGACGGCATCGACCCGGAATTCCACAAGGGCGAGACCCTGGTGGACAAGGCCCTCGGCGACCCCAGCCACGGCCCCAACCCCTGCCTCGGCCCCATCGAGACCGGCCCCTTCTACGCGGTCAAGATCTTCCCCGGCGACGGCTCCACCATGCTCGGCCTCAAGGTGGATGGCCGCACCCGGGTGGTCAACAGGGAAACGGGCCAGCCCATCCCCGGCCTCTACGCCTGCGGCCTCGACATGAACGTGCTGTGGCGCGGCCGCGAGCCGGCCCACGGCTCCTACAATGGCCTTGGCCTCACCTTTGGGTATGTGGCGGCCAGGACGGCGGCTGGGGATTAGCGGGGGCTCTGATGTCTGACGCTAGACGCTAGACGCTAGACGCTAGACGCTAGACGCTAGACGCTAGACGCTAGACGCTAGACGCTTGGGGCGCGTTGTGGGTTGCGGGCGCAATACCGGGCCGAAAGCCATAGGCCTGGGGTCAACAAAGAACGGGGGCAAAGCCCCCGTTCTTTTATCTTTTGAGCGTCAGACGTCCGACGTCCGACCCAAAACCCAAAACCCAAAAAATCAAACCCGCAACCCCCCAACCCCCTGCAATCCCGCCACCGCCAGCTGGTTGAACTTGTCGCTCATCACATCCGCCGAGAAGGGGAAGTCGCTGCGCACCCACCAGGTGAGCAGGCCCAGGAGGGCGCTGGCCAGGTAGTGGACGATGGCTTCCATCTCCAGGTTCGAGAGGCTGTTGTCCTTGTGCTTCTTCAGCCAGTCGCGGGTCTGGATCACCAGCATGTTGCGCATGTGGTGGGAGGCCACGGTGGCGGAGTCCAGGTTGAGGAAGGCACGGGCCATGGATTTCCACTCCTCGGCGCCGCGAAACAGCACGATGGCGAAATTGGGGTAGCTGCCGTCGCCGTCCGACTCGATGAAGATGTCGTCGGCGGAACTCACGCCGATTTCCTGGAAGCCACTGAGCAGCAGGTCGTCCTTGTCGCGGAAATGGGCGTAGAAACTTGAGCGGGCGATGTTGGCCCGCTCCACCAGCTCGGTGACGCTGATGTCCTCGTAGGGTTTCTCCTCGATCAGCTCCGAGATGGCCTTGCGCAGTGCCTTGCGGGTTTTATCGACGCGACGGTCTGTTTTCATGGGTCAGCCAGTTTTCGGACAGTGGACCGATTCTAGTCTGTTTGCGGACAGCGACAACCCTTACCTGTTGACCCGGGGTAAAAGCCGGCCTGGCGGCCGCCCCGATGCTGGAAGCCAGCGGGGCGGCCCTCGCCGCTTACCAGAGCCGGCGCTGTTGGAAGGCGGCGCGGCGGGCGCGGATGATGTCCTCCCGCTCGGCGGGGGTGACCAGGGCGGTGTCGGCGGGCAGGTGCTTTTTCACCTCGCCGAGGGCGACCTTCTGGACGTCGGGAATGGGCGCCCCGGAGCATTCGAGCCAGCGGCCCTGGATGGCGCCGCTGGCAAAGCCCGCCGTATCCAGCCAGTTGTGCACCCCCGGGTCCTTGGCCGAGATCACCGCGCGGAAATAGCCGTCGCTGTCGAGCCTGGCCTGGGCGCCGTTGAGGCTGCTGTGGTTGTTGTACCAGTCGGTGGTTTCGTAGAGGTCGTTGGTGAGGATCAGCGACCAGTATTTGCACAGCTCCGGCACCTTCACCGAGACGATCAGGGCCTCGTCGTCGGCGATCTCGTAGGCGCCCTCGTAGTAGGACTGGCCGGTGAGGCCGGACATCTGGGTGAGGTCGTAGACCTTCAGTTTGTTGATGTAGCCCTCGTTGCGCATCTTCTCGACGTGGGCGACGAAGAAGGTGGCGGCGTTGCCGATCATGGTGGGCAGCTCCGCCAGGGCGGCGTTCATCTGCTCGGCACTGGGGGCGGGCCTGGCGGCGGGGGTGTCGAGGCGCTCGATGGCGATGCGGGTGTCCTCCTCTCTGGCCCAGTCGTAGCCCACCTGGCGCAGCATCAGCTTGACCGCCTGCGGGTCCAGCTGCCACCAGTGGCCGTCGTAGCCGGCGGGCTTTTCGGGGCTGATGATGACGCTGAAATCCCCGTCCTTGTCGGCCACCTCGTCGAGGTCGAGGTACGACAGGGGCCCCGAGGGCTGGCCGGTGCGGATCATGTCCGGCCCAAGCTGGCCGAGCTTGGCGAACAGGATGGTGCCCCGCTTGCCGGTGATGCGGTAGGTGCCCTCCGGCTCGATCAGGGCGCTCTTGTAGATGGTGTCGGCGTTCGGCTGGTAGAGGTTGATGGCGAGGTTGATCTCCGGTACGAACATCGGATAGCGGCGATCCCCCACCAGGGCGTCGATGCCGGTGCGGGCGCTGGCCATCAGCAGCAGGCGCCAGGCCCGCTGGCGAATGGCCGGGTCGGCCCGCAGGCGCTCGGGCAGTTTGTCCAGCATGCGCTGTTCGAGGGGGCCGAGCTTGGCGACGAAGCTCGACCAGCTTTCCAGTTCCGGGGCTGTGGTCACGGTGTCTTCTCCTGCGTGAAGGGGGCTGTGGACAAGGGCGCCGCCGAGCAGCAGGGCGGCAAGGGTTTTCCTGATCATGGGGTTGAACTCCCGCGCATTATTGTGTCGACAGGGGACGGTGTGGGGCCACTGCCTGTTGTCCCGCCACGCTACGGCCCCGGGGCGCCCCTGCCAAGGGCAAGGGGGGCGGCATTCCGGACAAGCTGTCCATTTCAGGACAGGCTCGCGCCCGGTTCGGGACGCCCCATGCTCAGCCGGCCACCAGCAGGGGAATCAGATCCCGCACGTCGGCCATCCCTTCAAGGGCCGCCACCCGGGCCACCAGCGCGTCCACCTGGGGGCGGGGCAGGGGCTTGCCGCCGTAGCCGATGTTGTCCTCGAAGCGCTCCCGGTGCTGCTCATCCGTCAGCGGGAAGGGCGGAAAACCGCTCGGGCCCGGGGTTTGGGCCCTTAAGGTCTCGCCGTCGCGGGTGGTGATCACCAGGATGGTTTCGGTGATGCGGGTGTCGTCGCAGTGGACCTTGATGCGCTTGGTCAGGGCCAGCACCGCCGGGTCCGTCACCCGGGCCGGATCGAAGTGTTCGAGTCGCGAGGCGCGGCGCAGCAGGCCGTTGGCCACGCAGTACTGGATATTGAACTGGGCGTTGACGGTGGGGTTGTCGCCCACCTCGAAATCGTGGCCGGTGAGCTTGAACACCGGCGGCCCCACGGTGACATCGATGCGCGCCACCGCGTCCGGGTCCACCGGGTGCCTGTTCACCAGGTCGAGGATGAGGTCGGTGGGGGCGATGGTGCAGCCGCAACTGGGGGCGCTCTTGAAGCCCATCTGGTAGAGGTTCCAGCGGTTGCCGAGGTCGTCCACCAGGGTGGCCTGGTCGCGCCTGTCCTTGCAGAACAGGTGGTAGTAGCCGTAGAGGCCGGTGATGTAGTGGTCAGGGCCGGTGATGCCCCGCTGGGCGAGTTGCGCGCAGATCACCCCGTTCTGGGACACGAAGCCCTGGATGAAGCGCACCGCCAGGGAACCGTCGATATTGCTCTGGAAACTGCCCGCGGCGCGGTTGAAGGCGAGCGCCAGGGCGTGGTGCATCTGGCTTGCGTCGAGCTTCAACAGCCGGCCCGCCACGGCGGCGGCGCCGAACTGGGTGCCGATGCCGGTGGGGTCGAAGCCGTCGTACTCGGCGATGGCGCTGATGCGGGCGCTGAGCTCGGTGCCGACGGCCAGGGCGGTGATCAACTCCTCCCCCGTGCAGCCCCCCACCGCCTCCGCCATGGCGAGGGCGATGGGCACCACGCTGGTTCCGATATGGATGCCGGGGGCCATGCCGTCGCAGATATCGAGGGCGCGGCCCATCACGCTGTTGGCCAGCACCGCGTTGTGGGCGGGTACCTTGGCACCGCCGTGGATCAGCACCGTGGCCTCCCCCTTGCCGCCCCAGTCCCGCACCTGCTCCACCACCGCAAGGCAACCCTCGGCGGTGGCCCCCGCCACGGTGGTGCCGATGATGGTCTTCACCAGCAGTTTCATCTGTGCCACCACCGGTTGTGGCAGGTCCTGGTAGCGGGTATTCACCAGCCAGTGGGCGAGGGTTCTTTCAGGGGTCATGGCGGCGGCCTCCGGGGGCGCGTTGGGTTGTTATTGTGCCCCGAAGAGTCTAACCCAGCGCCGCGTCCCGCGCCGGCCCCGGGCCTGTGCCAGGCCCCGAAATCCCTTGCGCGGGGCGGACCAACTGTTGCCAATCGGCCCAGTCGGCGTTGCCGGGCGTTCTATCTTTAGTGAGGTCGCCGCCCCCGGGGGATGGGCTAGCCTCGGTTTGGTCGGGACCAGCCCTCGGGCTGGCACAGCATAATTAACCCCGTTTGGAGGAGGTATCCATGTCCCAGGCCCGCAAGCCGCAAACCCCGTTGCCCACGCCGAAGTCCCGGGACGACATCACCGCCGAGTGGCTCACCCAGGCGCTGTCGGTCAATTACCCGGGCACCGAGGTGCGCTCGGTGCACGTTGGTAGCGAGGTGTACGGCACTGGCGCCAAGCTCAGGCTGCTGCTGGACTACAACGCCGCGGGCCACGGCCACCGCCTGCCGCCGACCATGTGGATCAAGGGGCCGTTCCACGAGTACAGCCGCAACATCCACGCCGCCTTCGAGCGGGAGGTGCTGTTCTACCGGGATATCAAGCCCCTGGTGGATATCCGCAGCCCGGCGAGCTATTACGCGGCGGACGGGGTGGTGCTGATCGAGGACCTGCTGGCCAGCAATGCCAGCTTTGGCGATCCGGCGCAGCCCCTGGCGGTGGACATGGTGCGGGACATGGTGGCGATCCAGGCCCGCTACCACGCCCTGTGGTGGCAGAGCCCGAAGCTCGACAGCCTCGGCCAGCGGGGCGGCTCCCTCAAGGAGGACGGGGTGATCGAGCGCCTGATGGCGCCGGAGAGCTGGGCGCGGGCCATGTCCCGCCCCCGCTCCCGGGATATTCCCGAGCCGGTGCGGGACCGCGGGCGGGTGTGGGCCGGCATCGAGCGCCTGTTGGCGGTCAACGACACCCTGCCGGAGTGCCTGCTCCACGGCGATCCCCATATCGGCAACATGTATTTCGTCGACGGCCAGGTGGGCCTGCTCGACTGGCAGCGGCTGATGCGCGGCCCCTGGATCTGGGATCTGGCCTATATGATGGCCGGCTCCCTGACCCCGGCGGATCGCCGCCGCCACGAGCGGGACCTGCTGCGCTTCTACCTCGACCGCCTCGCCAGCCACGGGGTGGCGGCCCCCAGCTTTGACGAGACCTGGGAGCTGTACCGCATCAACCTGTTCTACGGCATGGTGTGGGTGGTGGTGCCCGACGGCACCCAGACGGAGGAGGCCATCCACGGGGTGTCGAGCCGCTTCGGCGCCGCCATCGCCGAACTGTGGCAATTCGATTGAACGGCGGGGAGCGGGCCATGACCGAGCCGGAATCCCCCCGCCAGACACCCACCGGCCTCTACCCCTGGCTGGTGGTGGTGATGCTGATGATCGCCTATGCCCTGTCGTTCGTGGACCGCCAGATCCTGTCCCTGCTGGTGGAGCCCATCAAGGCGGATCTCGCCATTTCCGACAGCCAGGTGGGGCTGTTGCAGGGGCTCGCCTTCGCCCTGTTCTACACCCTGGCGGGGCTGCCCATCGGCCGCCTCGCCGACTACAGCCACCGCCGCAACATCATTGCCATCGGCATTGCCTTCTGGAGTGTGATGACCTTTCTGTGCGCCCTGCCCAAGACCTTTTTCGGGTTTTTCCTGGCGCGCATGGGGGTGGGCGTGGGGGAGGCGGCCCTGTCCCCCTCCGCCTATTCGATGATGAGTGACTACTTTCCCCGGGAACGCATCGGCACCGCCGTGGGCATCTACAACGTGGGCATCTACGTGGGGGCGGGCCTTGCCCTGGTGATCGGCGGGGTATTGATCGAGGCGGTGCCCTTGATCCGCGATCAGCTGCCCGCCGCGGTGACGGATTTTGCCGACTGGCGCATCGTCTTTATGGTGGTGGGGCTGCCCGGGGTGTTGCTGGCCCTCGCTTTTTTGTTGCTGGTGCGGGAGCCGGCGCGGCGCTACGGCGCCGAGGTGGCGGGCGCGGCGCGGCTGTCCATCGCCGATTCCCTGGCCTTCGTGACGCGGCGCTGGCGGCGGTTTTTCGGCTTTTTTGTCGGCATGACCTTGCAGAGCATCATCTTCTACGCCCTGCTGTCCTGGGTGCCCACCCATTTCATCCGGGAGTTCGCCTGGAGCCAGGGGCGCATCGGCCTCGCCCTCGGCATCGTCATGGTGCTCTTTGGCAGCATCGGGGTGATTGCCGGGGGCCTGTTGTGCGACCGCTTCTGGAAACGGGGGGTGGCGGATACGCCGATCCTGGTGTCCTTTCTGTCGCTGATCGGCGTGGCCGTCGCGGTGGTGCTGGCGGTGGCGGGGCATCAGTTGCCGACCGTGCAGTTGCTGGCGGTGGGCATTGCGCTGTTTTCCTGTTCGCTGATGATGACGGCGGGGCCGGCGGGGTTGCAGAACCTGCTCCCCAACCAGTTGCGGGCCCAGGTGTCGGCCACCTACCTGTTCGTGCTGAATCTGGTGTCGTTGACCCTGGGGCCGCTGTTGCCGGCCCTGATCAGCGATCACCTGTTCCGGGACGAGGGCATGATCGGCCTCGCGGTGGTGATCGTGGTGGCGGGGCTTTGTCTGATTCTGGTGCCGGTGTACTACCTGGGTCGCCGGCTGTTTGCCGAGGATATGCGCCGCGAGGCGCGGGAGGTGGTGGCGTGACGGTGGCGGATCCCCTGGATTTTTCCGGGCAGCGGGTGTTCGTGGTGGGGGGCTCCAGCGGTATCGGCAACGGTATCGCCCAGGGCTTTCGCGCCCGGGGGGCTGAGGTGCACGTGGCGGGCACCCGGCCCTCGGCGGCGGATTACAGCGGCGAGGCGGGCTCCGATCTTGCCGGCCTCAACTATTGCCAGCTGGACGTGGCGAACCTCGATGCCATCGCCGCCTTCGCGCCGCCCTTCGACGGGCTCGACGTGCTGGTGCTGTCCCAGGGGCTTATTCTCTACGACGGGCTGGAGTTCGATCCGGTGAATTTTCGCAAGGTGATCGACGTCAATCTGGTGAGCCTGATGGCCCTGTGCGGGAAATTCCTCGAATCCCTGAAAGCCAGCGGCAACGGCTCGGTGGTGGTGATTTCCTCCACCGCCGCGTTCCATTCCACGCCGGAAAACCCTGCCTACAACGCCTCCAAGACCGGCGCCTTCGGCCTCACCCGCACCCTCGGCCAGGCCTGGGCGCGGCAGGGGGTGCGGGTCAACGGCATTGCCCCGGGGCTGATCCCCACCCGCTTCACCGAGTACACCGTGGGCAATCCGGAACGGCTCGCCGCCAATCTCGACAAAATTCCCCTGGGGCGTCTCGGCACCACGGCGGATATCGCCAACGTGGCGCTGTTCCTCGCCTCACCGTTGTCGGCCTACATGGTGGGGGAGACCCTCACCGTCGACGGCGGGCGCATCCTCGAATAGCCCGCCGCCAACCCCCCCCCGCCGTCAGGCCTCGTTGGGGCGCTTGCAGTACTGGCTGAAGCGGGCGTAGTAATCGGCGAGGCCCTCGCGGATCTCGTTGACGTCGAGGCCGTACTCCTCCGGGGAATGCCGGTGCTTGCCGATGCGCTTGGCCGCCGGGTTGTCGCTGATGAACCGGTCGATGGCGGCAGCGTGTTCGGCGGTGAAGGTGCGGCCGAAGTGGTCGTAGATTTTCCTGACGGCGCCGACCGGATCGAGCACCACGTCCCGGTGGGCCAGGTCGAGAATGGCGTTCTCGATGCGGGGGCTGCTGTTGCGGCTGGCGGTGCCGCGACCCACCCCCGCCTTCCAGGTCTTCCACATGCCGGCGCCGATGGCCGCCTTGGGCACGTCCACATCCTGGGCCTTGCACAGGGCGTGGACCATGCTGGAGATGGACGACAGGGTGAGGGCCGGGTCCCGGTGGGTCCACACCAGCTGGGCGTCCGGGTAGGTCTCGAACAGGCCCTCGAGGTCGAACAGGTGCTCCGGGGACTTGAGCAGCCAGGTGCCCCTGGGGCCCTTCCACTGGAGCTGCTGGAGAACGCGCTTGTGGCAGGCGTAGTGGCCGGGCACCCGGTTCTCGTTGTACCAGTCCTGGTACTCCGGCACGGCGAACTCCGCGGGGAAGTTGGTGCTGGAGAAGTGGTGGGTGAAGATGTGGTTGCACTCCCCTGGGCGGGTGGAGTCCATGCGCTGGATGTCGTTCAGTTCCGGGGATTTTTCCAGCATCACCTTGTAGAGGCCATTGATGACGTCGATGCGCGGGTCGGTGTCCATGGTGGCGGCCTCGGGGGCCGGCCAGGGGATGAAGGTTTCCCATTCCCGGGGCCAGCGCAGGCTGGGGTCGAGGGACAGCAGGTCGTAGAGGATGGTGGTGCCGGTGCGGGGCAGGCCGACGATGATCAGCGGCTTCTCGACGCTGGCACTGGAGATTTCGGGATGCTGGCGGGCGTCCTCGATCATGTGCAGTTTCATCGCCAGGGTCTGCACGCAGCGGTTGTGGATATTGGCCCTCAGCTCGGCCGGCGGGTGCATGGCCTCCACCGCGGCGATGAGCTTTTCGAGGCCGATCTTGAAGGTCAGGTCCGCGCCCCAGTCGCGAAGGCCCGTGGCCTGTTCGGCGGTGGCCAGCAGGCCATCCAGGGTCAGGGGCGTGGCGATGGCGGTGGGCATTCCGTGGGGATCGCTCATGGTGTCAATCTCGCTGTTATCGTTGGTTTGTCAGTAGCGGGGCAGTTGCGCGTAGGTGGCGCGGCCCTTGTCGGTGAGCGTGACGTATTCGCTGTAGTGGCCGAGCCAGTGGCGGGTGTCGGCGTAGAAAAAGAACACCTGGTCCATGCCGTTGCCCTGGATGGGAATGTCGATGCCTTCGGCCCGGAGTTTTTCTTCCGCCTCGTTCAGCGCCGCCATGGAGTCGAGGCAGTAGGCGAAGTGGTGGTGGCGCACGGCGAAGTCGCGGGTGGGCAGCACATGGTCGAACATGCTGGTGTCCCCCTTCACCGGCTGGATCAGCTCGATCATGGTGTCGCCTTTGTAGGCGAGGGCGAAATTGGCCACCATGTCGGTGTTGTGGGGTCCCTGCACCTCCATGCCCCGCAGCTCCGCAAAGGGGCCTAAGCCGTACTTGTCGCGGAACAGGGCGAGGGCCTGGTCGAGGTCGTTGGTGGCGTAGCCGATCTGGAAGAAGCCTTCCAGTAGGAGAAGGTTACTGCTCATGTTTCGGTCCTTTATGGTTATGGGGGGCGGCTGTGCGGCGAGGGGTCAGGCCAGGGTGGCGGCGACCCGTTCGATAACCGCCCGGGCCTTGGCGAGGTTGGTGTCCCGCGCCTCGTCCCCCATCAGGGAGCCTTCCATCACCGCGAAGGTGGCGTCGAGGCCCATGACTTTCAGCACATTGGCGAGGTAGGGCTGCTGCATGTCCCGGGCGGCGCGCTCCGGGCTATCGTAGCTGCCGCCCCGGGCGAGGACAACCAGGCAGGGCTTGTCCCCCAGCAGCCCCACCACGCCGTCGCCGCCGTAGGTGAAGGTCTTGCCGATGCGCATCACCTGATCGAGCCAGGCCTTGAGGGAGGCGGACACGTTCCAGTTGTACATGGAGGAGCCGATCACCACGAAGTCGGCCTCGTACAGCTCGCCGATCAACTGCTCGGAGACGGCGATTTTCGCCAGCTGCTCGGGGGTGATCTGGTCCGGATGGGTGCGGATGATGTCCACGTTGTCGTTAGTGAGCACGGGGATGGGCTCCGCCACCAGGTCGCGGAACACGAAGCGGTGCTTGCCCTGGGCCCTGAGCTTGTCGACGAATTCGCCGGTGAGCTGGCGGCTGTAGCCCGCCAGGCGGGCGCTGGATTCGATCACGAGAATGTTTGCCATGGGGTTGTGTCCTTTGACGAATAAATGAATGGGCGGGTATCAGCGGGAGGTGCGGCCGCCGTCCACCACGTAATTGGCGCCGGTGGTGAACGAGGCCTCGTCGCTGGCGAGGAACAGCGCCATGTTCACCACGTCCTCGGCCTTGCCGATGCGCTGGATGATGTTGCGGGCGATGAGCCCCTCGCGGATCTGGGGGTTGTTGGCGAAGTCGGCGGTGCCCGGGGTCTCGATAAAGCCGGGGCTGACGGTCACGGCGCGGATATTGTGCTCCGCGCCCTCCTGGGCCAGCTGCTTGGTAAGGGCGATCACCGCCCCCTTGGTGGCGGCGTGGGCGGCGCCGCCGGGGCCGGAGCCCGCCATGCCGGCGATGGAGCCGGTGTTGATGATCACCCCGCCCTGGCGCTTGAGCCAGGGCCAGGCGTAGCGGGTCACGTAGAACACCAGGTCCAGCTCGTTGCGGATGGTGAACTGCCAGTCCTCGATGGGAAACTCGCCGATGGGGGCGAAGCGGCAGGCGGAGGCGTTGTTGTAGAGGATGTCGATGCGGCCGTGGAGGGCGGCGGCGTCCTCCACCCAGCGCCGGGCCTGGGCAGGGTCCCCCAGATCCACCGGCTCCATGGTGTCGATGGTGCCGCCCCGCTGGCGCACCAGCTCGACGGTTTCCCGGTTGCCGTCGGCCTTGACGTCACAGCCGACCACCCGGGCGCCCTCGGCGGCAAAGCGCAGGGCGGCCTCGCGGCCCATGCCGCCGCCGGTGCCGGTGATCAGCACCACCCTGTCCTGGAATCGCTGGTTCATGGGTTGCTCCTTATGGTTGTCGAGGGGATCTGGGTGCGGGCAACGCTGGACTCCTGGCGCGCCGCTGGTTTATAACCCCTGAGCCTTGGGGCCTGGCGCCCCTGGCCTGTCTATTTATCAAAGCGTCAATAATAACACCCGAGCCCTTGGAGTCATTATGAAGCCCGAACTTTTCACCGTGCAGGTGCCCGACCAGACCCTTCTGGACCTGCGGGATCGCATCAACCGCACCCGCTGGCCCACCGACCTGGGCAACGAGGACCGCGCCTACGGCTTCGACGGCCCCTATCTGCGGGAGCTCGCCCACAGCTGGGCCAACGATTTCGACTGGCGCGCCGCCGAGGCCCGCATCAACGACTTTCGCCACTACCGGGTGACCATCGACGGCGTGCCCATCCACTACATCCGCGAACCCGGCAAGGGGCCGAACCCGATTCCCCTGGTACTGACCCACGGCTGGCCCTCCACCTTCTGGGACATGCACCGCATCATCCGCCCCCTGGCGGATCCGGCGGCGTTCGGCGGCGACCCGGCGGATGCCTTCGAGGTGATAGTGCCATCCCTGCCGGGCTTTGCTTGGTCGACGCCACTGCCCCGGGCGGGGATCTCCGCCACCGCCGCCGCGGATATCTGGCACCGGCTGATGACCGAGGTGCTGGGCTTCGACCGCTATGCCGCCTCCGGCGGCGACTGGGGCAGCCGGGTCACCTCGGAGCTGGGGCACAAGTACGCCGCCGGCCTGCACGGCATCCATATCCTCGGCTCGACGCCCCTGGACCTCTTCAACCACGAGCGTTTCTGGGATCTGAGCGGCGCCTTCGTGCCCTACGACACGCCCCCCGAGGTGCGCAAGGTACTGCTGCCCTTTGTCACCAAGGCCATCGCCCACTCCTGCGTGCAGAGCCTCGAACCCCAGACCCTGTCCTACGCCATGCACGACTCCCCGGTGGGGCAGCTGGCCTGGATCATGCAGCGCTGGCAGGACTGGAGCCACTGCGACGGCAGGCTGGAGAGCGAGTACGACCGGGACTTTCTGCTCACCACCGCCACCCTGTTCTGGGTGACCGAATGCTTCGCCACCTCGGTGCGCTACTACCGGGACGCGGTGCTCAAGCCCTGGACCCCGAGCCACGATCGCACCCCCCGGGTGGAGGCCCCCACCGGCATCACTTTCCTCGGCGGCGAGAACCCGCCGGGGGTGACCACCGAGAACCGGGTGGACATCTTCCGCAATTCCCGGGCGGCGGCGGGTTACAACCTGCATTTCGTCAATGCCCATGACTTCGGTGGCCACTTCGGCTATGTGGAAAACCCCGAGGCCTGCATCGCTGATATCCGCGCCACCTTCCGGGATCTGCGCTGAGGTGTCCGCCCCGCCGCCGGTTGTGAAGGCCGGCGGCGGGGGGCGATAATGGCGACCCGTTTCGCTGCCCGAACGTCCATGCCCTTCTATTTTGCCTACGGTTCCAACATGAATCCCGCCCGCATGGCGGGGCGCGGCCTCGACGTGGTGGAGGCGCTGCCGGGTCGGCTCCACGGCATGGCGCTGCGCTTCAACAAGCGCTCCCGCCAGAATCCCCGCTGGGCCTGCGCCAATATCGCCTGGAGCCCGGGCAGTCTGGTGCAGGGGGTACTGTACCGCCTCGCCGACGACCGCCAGATCCTCAAGATGGACCCCTTCGAGGGGGCACCCTTCTACTACAGCCGGGAGCGCTTTCCCATCAGCGTCGGCGACGAGGTCATCCCCGCCTGGACCTACGTGGCCAACCGCGCCCATATCGATGACAACTCCCGGCCGTTGCGCTGGTACCTGGATCACCTCCTGGCGGGGCGGGATTTTCTCTCCGCCGATTACCTGGCCTGGCTGGCGGCGACACCCTGCCTCGACGAAGATGGCGGCTGGGGCTGAGGTGGCCGAGTCCCGCGCCCTGGAGCGGATCTTTGCCGCGACCTTTCTCGACGGCTGGAACACCGAACTGGTGGGTGGCGGCGACGAACCGGTGTACCTGCCCGCCGCCGGCGATCACTCCCGCCATCGGGTCATTTACCGGGAAGACTATTTCTCCAGCGCCCTCCACGAAACCGCCCACTGGTGCATCGCCGGGGAGGCGCGCCGCGCCCTGGTGGACTTTGGCTACTGGTACCAGCCCGATGGCCGCACCCTCCACCAGCAGCGCGCCTTCGAGCGGGTGGAGGTGAAACCCCAGGCCCTGGAGTGGCTGTTCACCACCGCCACCGGGCGGCCCTTTCGCCTCAGTACCGACAACCTCCAGGGGGGCGATCCGCAAAGCCGGGGCGCCTCCCCGGGTTTTGTCGCTGCCGTTGAACGGCAGGCCCGGGACTGGTGCGTGGCGGGTGGCCTGCCGCCCCGGGGCGCGCTGTTCATCCGCGCCCTGGCGGATCACTACGGGGTGGCCGATGTGCTCGCCCCCGAGCGCTACAGCGGGCTGTCATGAAGATCGTCGCCGACGAGAACATGCCTTTGGTGGCCGAGCTGTTCGGCCCCTTCGGCGAGGTGGTCACCGCCCCGGGGCGGGCCATCGACAGGGCCCTGGTGGCGGATGCGGAGGTGCTGCTGGTGCGCTCCGTCACCCGGGTGGACGAGGCCCTGCTGGGGGGGAGCCGGGTGCGCTTCGTGGGCTCCGCCACCATCGGCACCGATCACCTGGACCTGCCCTGGCTCGCGGCCCGGGGCATCCACTGGGCCAATGCCCCGGGGTGCAATGCCGCGGCGGTGGCGGATTATGTGGTGGCGTCCCTGTGCGCCTGTGACCCGGACTGGCTCGGCAGGACCATCGCCATCGTCGGCTGTGGCAACGTGGGGGGCGGCCTTTACCGGCGCTTGCGGGACATGGGCGCGGATTGCCTGTGCCACGACCCCTTCCTCGCCCCCGGTGGCGAGCTGCCCCTGGTGTCCTTCGACGAGGTGCTGGGTGCCGACATCCTCTGCCTGCACACCCCCCTGACCCGCGATGGCCCCCATCCCACCTGGCACCTGTTCGACGCCGGGGTGCTGGCGCGCCTTAAGACCGGAGCCCTGCTACTCAACGCCGGGCGCGGCGCGGTGGTGGACAACGCCGCCCTCAGGGGGGCGCTGGAAACCGGGCGACTCCGGGCGGTGCTGGATGTGTGGGAGGGGGAACCGTCCATCGACCGCGATGTGTTCGCGCAGGTTGCCATTGGCACACCCCATATCGCCGGCTACAGCCTGGAAGGGCGGGTGCGGGGCACCCTGATGGTCCACGACGCGCTGCGTCGTTTGCTGGGGGCGGGGCCGGGCATGGGCCTTGCCGAGGCCCTGGCACTGTTGCCGGCGGGCGGGGGGGAGGCACCGTTGCTGGCGCCGGCGCCGGGCGCGGGATTCGCCGACTGGGTGCTGGCGGCCTACGACCCCCGGGCGGACCATCAGCGCATGGGGCAGGCCCTGGCGGCCAACCCCGATACCGGCGCGGCCTTCGATGGGTTGCGCAAGGGCTATCCCTGGCGCCGGGAGCTGGGGCATTTTGCCCCGCCCGTGGATGCCGATCCCGCCCTGCGCCGCCTGCTGGCGAGCGCCGGCTTCGCCCGCCCCTGAGCCCGTCGGCCTCGCCGGGACGGCGGGTTACCGGCGGATACGGCCGAGAAACTGCTCCAGCCGTTTCACCGCGTCCCCGAGGTCATCCTCCCGGGGCAGGAAGACGATGCGGAAGTGATTGTTGTCCGGGTAGTTGAACGCCGAACCCTGCACCAGCAGCATCTTTTCCTGCAGCAGTAGATCCAGCACCAGCTGTTCGTCGTCCTCGATGGGGTACATGGCCGGATCGAGCCTCGGGAACATGTACAGGGCGCCCTTGGGCTTGACGCAGCTGACCCCAGGGATGGCGGTGAGCAGTTGGTGGGCGATTTCCCGCTGCTGGTGGAGGCGCCCGCCGGGGCGGATCAGGTCGTTGATGCTCTGGTAGCCGCCGAGGGCGGTCTGGATGGCGTACATGGCCGGCACGTTGGCGCACAGGCGCATGGAGGAGAGCATCTCCATCCCCTGGATATAGCCCCGGGCGCGGTGCTTGGCGCCGCTCACCACCAGCCAGCCGGAGCGAAACCCGGCGAGGCGGTAGGTCTTCGACAAGCCGTTGAAGGTGATGCACAGCACATCGGTGGCCAGGCGGCCCATGGGGATATGCTCGGCGTCGTCGTAGACGATGCGGTCGTAGATCTCGTCGGCGAAGATCACCAGGTCGTGTTCCCGGGCGAGATCGACGATCTGTTGCAGCACCGCCTCGCCGTACACCGCCCCGGTGGGGTTGTTGGGGTTGATCACCACGATGCCCCGGGTGTTGCCGTTGACCTTGGCGGTGATGTCGGCCATGTCCGGCTGCCAGTCGTTGGCCTCGTCGCACAGGTAGTGCACCGGGGTGCCGCCGGCGAGGGTCACCGCCGCGGTCCACAGGGGGTAGTCGGGGGCGGGGATAAGGATTTCGTCGCCGGGGTTGAGCAGGGCCTGCATGGCCATCACGATCAGCTCGCTGACGCCGTTGCCGAGGAAGATGTCGTCGATCTCCACATCGGGCACCCCCTGCACCTGGGTGCGCTGCATCACCGCCTTGCGGGCGGAAAATATCCCCTTGGAATGGGTGTAACCCTGGGCCTGGTGCAGGTTGTGGATGACGTCCTGGAGGATCTCGTCCGGCGCCTCGAAACCGAACGGCGCGGGGTTGCCGATGTTCAGCTTCAAGATGCGGTGGCCCTCGTCCTCGAGCCGGTTGGCGTGGTCCAGCACCGGGCCGCGGATGTCGTAGCAAACGTTGTTCAATTTGTTTGACTTTTGAAAGTGCTGCATAAGATAGTGCCCGCCAGGAAGGTCAGCTTCGCCCGGAAAAAAGTGCGCCATTGTAGCGGAAAATCCCCGGGCGCTGTGGCTTTGTTGGCCTCGACCACGACTGGCAGCGGAGGACCCATGAGCGACGATTGGCGTGACAAGGGCGACGATTACTGGCGCGCCCGATTGACCCCCGAGCAGTACGCGGTGTGCCGCCAAAAGGGCACCGAGCGTCCCTTCACCGGCATCTACAACCGCGAGGACCGGCCGGGGCAATACTTCTGCGTGTGCTGCGGCGACCTGCTGTTCGACGCCGGCACCAAATTCGACGCCGGTTGCGGCTGGCCGAGCTTCTACGCCACGGCGGTAAAGGAAAATGTCACCGAGACCGCTGACTTCAGCCACGGCATGGTGCGCACCGAGATCACCTGTACCCGCTGCGGCAGCCACCTCGGCCACGTATTCGACGATGGCCCGGCCCCCACCGGACTGCGCTACTGCCTGAACTCGGTATCCCTCGACTTCGTGCCCGCGGGCGCCAGTGGAGAATCCGATGAACACTGACAACGCCCGCGGCGGTCGCGCCGCCACTGTCCTTGGGGTGATCTTCTGGCTGGCCGCTGTGTTGCTGGTGGCGGCCATCGTCGGCATTCGCTTCGAGGTGCTGTCCACCGGCCAGGGCTTTCTGCTGATGGGGGTGGGGGCGCTGGTGGTGACCCTGTTCGCGGTGGTCTCCCTGCTGGGCACCCTTGCGGGCCTGGCGCGGGGCAGGGGCATCGTCGGGCGCAGGCTCGGCTATGTGGTGGTGGGTGCGCTGCCCGCCGCCCTGGTGCTGGCAACGGTGGGGGTGGCGGGTTTCCAGGCGCCGCCCATCCACGACATCACCACCGACTTCGCGGACCCGCCCGTCTTTGTGTTCGCCGCCGAGGATCGCGGCCCGGGGGACAACCCGGTGGCCTACGATCCGGCGGAGAACGTCGATCACCAGCGGCGCCACTTCCCGGATATCGCGCCCCTTGTGTTGCCGGTGGCGCCGGATCCGGCCCTGGCCCTGGTCCGATCGGTGATGGAAGAGTCCGGTTGGCGGTTGCTCGGCAGCGACACCGTCGCGGGTACCGTCGAGGGGGTGTATCGCAGTGTCATCTTCGGCTTCGAGGACGACGTGGTGGTGCGGGTGCGGGTGGAGGGGCAGGGCAGCCGCATCGACGTGCGCTCCGCCTCCCGGGTTGGGCGGGGAGACCTCGGCGCCAACGCCGCGCGGGTGAGGGCCTTTGTCGCCGCCCTCGAAGAAAAAGCCGGAAAATGAAAATTTCGGTGTTGACAGTGTTGGCGGCCATTCATAAAATGCGCGCCTCACGACGAGACAACGCGGCGAAACAGGCAAGCGGGTCAGTCGAGAAGTTCAAAGTCCCGTTCGTCTAGAGGCCTAGGACACCGCCCTTTCACGGCGGTAACAGGGGTTCGACTCCCCTACGGGACGCCAAATTAGCTTCGGCTAAAATGCGGGATTAGCTCAGTTGGTAGAGCGGTACCTTGCCAAGGTACAGGTCGTCGGTTCGAACCCGATATCCCGCTCCAAATACAAGGCGCAACACGTTGGTGTTGCGCCTTTTTTGGTTTTTCCCGGAGGCGGGTGTCCCGGTTCCCCGGGGGGCGCTCATCCAGTAGACTTGCCGCCTTGCACCGGGCCCTGGCCCCTGGCCCGCCGCCCGCTGTTGAACCATGCCTCCGGCATCTGACGAGGGTTTCGAGACACCAATGACCGTCCCAGCGCTGTCCATCCGCAATCTCCACAAACGCTACGGCAATGGCTTCGAGGCCCTGAAGGGGATCGATCTCGATGTTCACAAGGGGGATTTCTTTGCCCTGCTCGGCCCCAACGGCGCGGGCAAGTCCACCACCATCGGCATCATCTGCTCCCTGGTGACCAAGAGCGCCGGCACGGTGACGGTCTTCGGCCACGACATCGACACCCACTTTCCCGAGGCCAAGAAGCACATCGGCATCGTGCCCCAGGAATTCAATTTCAACCAGTTCGAGAAAAGCTTCGACATTCTCGTCACCCAGGCGGGCTACTACGGCCTGCCCCTGAAACTCGCCCAGGAGCGGGCCGAGAAATACCTGCGCCAGCTCGACCTGTGGGACAAGCGCAACCAGCCGTCGCGGATGCTGTCCGGCGGCATGAAACGCCGCCTGATGATCGCCCGGGCCCTGGTGCACGAGCCCCAGCTGTTGATTCTCGACGAGCCCACCGCCGGCGTGGATATCGAATTGCGCCGCTCCATGTGGCAGTTCCTCCGCGACATCAATGCCAGCGGCACCACCATCATCCTCACCACCCACTACCTGGAAGAGGCCGAGAGCCTGTGCCGCAACGTGGCCATCATCGACCAGGGGCGGATCGTGCAGAACACCAGCATCAAGCGCCTGCTCAAAACCCTCGACCGGGAGGTGTTCATCCTCGACACCCGCGACAGCCTGGCATCCCTGCCGGACCTTGCCGGCCTGCCGGGCCACCTGATCGACGAACACAGTTTCGAGGTGGAGGTGCGCAAGAGCGACTCCCTGAATCGGGTGTTCAGCCGCTTGAGCGAGCAGGGCATCGAGGTGGTGAGCATGCGCAACAAGGCCAATCGTCTGGAGGAGCTGTTCGTGTCCCTGGTCAATCCCGTCAACGGCGCTCAGCCCAGCCAGGAGGCCGCACAATGAACAGCCGCGAAAAATGGATTGCCTTCGTCACCATCCTGGTGCGGGAGATTCGCCGCTTTACCCGCATCTGGCAGCAGACCCTGCTGCCGCCGGCGATCACCATCACCCTGTATTTCGTGATTTTCGGCACCCTCATCGGCCCGCGCATCGGCTCCATGGAGGGCTTCAGCTATATCGAGTTCGTGGCGCCGGGGCTGATCATGATGGCCATCATCACCAACGCCTACGGCAATGTGGTGTCATCGTTCTTTGGCGCCAAATTCGGCAAGAGCATCGAGGAGCTGCTGGTCTCCCCGGTGCCCAACTACATCATTCTAATCGGCTTCGTGATGGGGGGCGTGGCGCGGGGCCTGGCGGTGGGGCTGATCGTCACCCTGCTGTCGCTGTTCTTCACCCATCTGCAGGTGCAGCACCTGTTCATCACCGTGAGTGTGGTGTTCCTCACCGCCGTGCTGTTCTCCCTGGCGGGATTCATCAATGCCGTCTATGCCCGCTCGTTCGACGATATTTCCATCATTCCCACCTTTGTGCTGACGCCGCTGACCTACCTCGGCGGCGTGTTCTACTCCATCACCATGCTGCCGGGCTTCTGGCAGGGAGTGTCCCAGGCCAACCCCATCCTCTACATGATCAATGCCTTCCGCTACGGCATGCTGGGGATTTCCGACATCCACGTGGGCGCCGCCTTCGCCATGATCGGGCTGTTCATCCTGGTGCTGTATGTCTACTGCCTGCACCTGTTGAAGACCAGCAAGGGGCTCCGGAACTGACATGGCCGGCAAGCCGCAACTGGGGGCGCCCACCGAATACCCGGATCGCTACGCGCCGGAACTGCTGGTGGCCATTCCCCGCGCCGAGGGCCGCGCCGCCCTCGGGGGCGTCGCTTTCCATGGCGTCGATATCTGGACCGCCTATGAACTCTCCTGGCTCGACCCCCGGGGCAAGCCCCAGGTCGCCATCGGTGAATTCACCGTGCCCTGCGAGTCCCCCAATATCGTCGAATCCAAGTCCTTCAAGCTGTACCTGAACTCCTTCAACCAGGAGCGCATCGCCTCTTCCGAGACCCTCGCCGCCACCCTGGGTAAGGATCTGGGCGCCGCCTTTGGCGCCACCCTCGATATCGCCCTCCACAGCCTCGACGGCTACGCCGCCCGGGGCATCGGAGTTTTTGACGGTATTTGTCTCGATGGGCTCGACATCGACTGTGCGGATTTCGAACCCCAGGTGGCGTGCCTCGCCACCGGCGAGGGGCAGGTGGCGGAGACCCTCTACAGCCACCTGCTCAAGACCAACTGCCCGGTTACCGGCCAGCCGGACTGGGCCAGCGTGCGCATCCGCTACCGGGGCGCCCCCATTGACCGGGCGGGCCTGCTGCGCTATTTGGTGTCCTTCCGCCAGCACCAGGACTTTCACGAACACTGCGTCGAGCGCATCTACAGCGACATCCTCCACCACTGCGCCCCCGAGGCCCTGGAGGTTTACGCCCGCTACACCCGCCGCGGCGGCCTCGACATCAACCCTTTCCGTGCCAGCGCCCCCGGTCGCCCCGACTGGACGCGGCTCGCCCGCCAGTGAGCGGGCCCACACCCCGACAGGAGCCCCCGTGAGCGAACCCTCCGCCATCGATGTACTGATCAACCGCGTATCCTGCGGCCTGTTGACCGGGCCGGCCCCGTCCGGTGAGGCGCTGACCCTGATCCAGCGCGCCGCCCTGCGCGCCGCCGACCACCGCCAACTGCGCCCCTGGCGTTTTCTGCAGGTGGAAGGGGAGGGCCTGGTACGGCTGGGGGAGCTGTTCCTCGCCGCCAAGCTGGGGGACAACCCCGAGCTCTCCCCCGAGGACGCCGCGCGCACCCGGGGCCTGCCCCTGCGGGCGCCCCTGGTGATTGTCGCCATCGCCCGTTGCGTTCACGACCCCAAGGTGCCCGAGGTGGAGCAGCTGCTCTCCGCCGGCGCCACGGTGCAGAACATGCTCAATGCCGCCCACGCCCTCGGCGTCGGCGCCATGTGGCGCACCGGCGACCTCGCCAGCCACCCCCGGGTGCGGGACGGCCTCGGCCTTGCCGCCAACGAAACCATCATCGGCTTCCTCTACCTCGGCACCCCCCAGGGCACCCTCCGGGAAGCCCCGAGGCTCGACCCGGAAACCTTCTTCAAAACCTGGCCCTGACATTGCTTTTGGCAGGCCGCTTGTGTAAAGTTGCGCCCTCGAATTTGCCAGCCAGTCCCATCAGGGGCAGCGGAAATCCGAATCAGGGTGAGGTGTCCGAGCGGTTGAAGGAGCACGCCTGGAAAGTGTGTATAGGTTAATCCCTATCGAGGGTTCGAATCCCTCCCTCACCGCCAATACGTCAAGAACCGCTGGGCCTCCCGGCGGTTTTTTCGTTCTACCCGCCTATAATCCGCCTAAAAGCCAGGGGCTGGATCGACTCAGCTTGTTGGTACCAATATTGCCGATTCAGGCATTGAAAGATGAGATTTAGGTAACAGTCTCTGGCATTCCGATAATCTTTCCAAAAGGTACCATTTTCCTTTTATAGTCCACGTAGAGGTGGGAGACATAGCATTGATTGCGATT
>Ga0265293_10001015_pt1 | contig 63455 bp, 48 predicted proteins | sample Munlanlewell138R_FD_192505 | JGI IMG/M metagenome (GOLD analysis project Ga0265293, IMG submission 192505) | Leachate microbial communities from a municipal landfill in Southern Ontario, Canada - Leachate well 138R | ecosystem: Engineered > Solid waste > Landfill > Unclassified | place: Canada...
TAAGAATTAACAAGCCGTGTAACATTATAACATTTTATATTTGGTATGGCAATAGCTAGTATTCATACAGCACAAAGTGCAATAGAGGCTTAATTTAACTAAGTTTAATCAGTTGTATAACAAAAAAGTTAATGATAAAATAGTTAAAAAAATATCGCATAAGAGAAAAAATGTTTGACAACGAAGAAATACGGTGATAGAATTTGACGTGAAAATGAAAGAAACTAACAATATAATGAAATGCGTTTACAACATGGGGGGAAGAGTTAATGGCAACTCCAGTAATTATGCCTCGACAGGGTCAATCGGTAGAAAGCTGCATTATTTCTAAGTGGCACAAGAAAAAGGGCGATATTGTTAAAACTGGCGATGTGCTTTTTTCGTATGAAACAGATAAAGCCGCGTTTGAAGAAGAAGCTGCAGTAGATGGCGTGCTTTTAGAAATATTTTTTGAAGAAGATGATGATGTTCCTGTTTTGAGTAACGTTTGTATAATAGGTGAAGAAGGAGAGAGTATAGAAAAATATGATTCTTCGCATGAAAACACATCCAGTCAACAAAAAGTGGATGAACATGATGCTTCTTTACAAAATGACAAATCAGAGCCTGCTTTTGAAGGTTTTGAAAGCAGCGTTAACAAAAAGTCCTTTATTGAGGATAGCGATACACATATAAAAATATCTCCTAGAGCAAAAAATTATGCTCAAAAAAGTGGTGTTGATTACAGATTGGTTACACCAACAGGACCTGATGGTAGAATAATTGAAAGAGATATTTTAAATGCTAAGGCGAATGGAATAGTTTTAACTCCTGCAGCAAGGGTTGATTATATGAACTCTCAGGTTAGTATACAATCTGGTACAGGACTAGGTGGTAGATTGACGGTAAGTGATATAAAAAGCAGTGTACTATCACGAGTGTCTGAAAAGCCAGTGGATGCAATCGCTACCAGTTCAAATGATGAAGTTGCTCTTTTAAAATCATCTTCCGAATATGAAGATATTAAACTATCTGGAATTAGAAAAGTAATAGCAAGAACCATGCACGAATCTCTTTCGAACTCTGCACAACTTACATTAAATAGTTCTTTTGATGCAACCACAATTCTTAAATATAGAGAACAGATAAAAAAATACAGAGAAATATCTGACATAGCTAATATAACACTGAATGATATTATACTTTATGCGGTTTCGAGAACGCTTGTAAAGCATAAATACCTAAACGCTCATTATATTGATGACAGGATTCGTGTCTACACTAATGTACATTTAGGGGTAGCAACTGATACCGAAAGAGGTCTTATGGTACCGACTGTATATGATGCTGATTTAAAATCACTCAGTAGTATTTCTTATGAGGTTAAATCACTTATAGAAATGAGCAGAAAAGGTACTATTAATCCTGATTTGCTTAAAGGAGGAACATTTACTGTTACAAATCTTGGTACGCTTGATATAGAATCCTTTACTCCGATTCTTAATCCTCCACAGACAGGTATTCTAGGGGTAAACACAATAACGCAAAAGGTAAGAGAAGTAGGTGACTCTTATGAATATTATCCAGCAATGGGATTATCGCTCACATTTGATCACAGGGCTTTAGATGGCGCAGCTGCAGCAAGGTTTCTTAAGGAACTTAAATTGAACCTAGAGAATTTTACTATTTTGTTAGCAGAGTAAAGGAGGAATTATCTCTCATGAAATATGATTTAATTGTAATTGGGGGAGGACCAGCTGGATATCTTGCAGCTGAACGAGCAGGACAGGCAGGTTTGAGTGTCTTGCTTGCCGAAAAGAGATTTATTGGTGGTGTGTGTCTCAACGAAGGTTGTATACCGTCTAAAACCTTACTACAATCTGCCAAAATTTTAGATTATTCTAAACATGGTGAAAAATATGGGGTGGTTAATGAGAATACAGTTTACAATCATAAGAAGGTTTTGCAAAGAAAAAATAAAACTGTAAAAGTATTAACTGCAGGAATCCGTGCGCAGCTGAAAAGGCATGGTGTGACCGTCGTAGAAGGTGTTGCGACCATAAAAGAGAAAAGTGATGATGGGTTTGTTGTAAGTGTTGGTGAAGAAATTTACACTGGGGAAAAAGTTATTATTGCTACCGGTTCAGCTCCTATTGTTCCTCCTATACCAGGTCTTTTAGAAGGTCTTTCGGAAGGTTTTGTTTTAACAAATAGAGAAATTCTTGATATTAGAAACATACCTCAGTCACTGGTGATAATAGGGGGCGGGGTTATAGGACTAGAGATGGCATCTTATTTCAATTCAGTGGGAAGTAAAGTAACTGTAATAGAAATGCTTGATCACATTGCAGGTAGCACAGATAGAGAAATTTCGGATTTATTAATGAAGAGTTATGCCAAAAAGGGTGTAGATTTTAGGTTAAATTGCAGAGTTGTTGAAATTGGAAAAGACAATATCGTATATGAAACCGATGACAAAAAAATTACAGTTGAAGCTGATAAGGTTCTGCTTAGCATAGGCAGAAAGCCTGTAACAGATGATTTGGGTCTTGATATAATTGGTGTTGATACTGATGGTAGGTCAATACGAATTGATGAAAGGTGCAGGACAAATATCCCGGGGATTTATGCTGCGGGAGATGTAACAGGCAAATTCATGCTTGCCCATGTGGCTTACCGACAGGCAGAGGTTTGCATAAACAACATTTTGGGCAAAAATGATATAGCCAGATACAATGCAATACCATCGGTGATTTACACAAACCCTGAAGTGGCTGGAGTAGGCGAAACAGAAGAAAGTGCACGCAAAAAAGGGATTGAGTATGTAAAGGCAAGCGTTTCCATGAGATACAGCGGGAGATTTCTTGCTGAAAACGAAGGCGGGGATGGAATTTGCAAGGTCTTGGTAGAGAAGAAGCATCAAAGATTGATCGGAGTTCATATGATTGGTAACTATTCATCTGAGATTATATATGGAGCTGGATTTATGATTGAAACAGAGCTTCGCATTGATGACATTAAACAGCTGGTGTTCCCGCACCCCGCAGTTTGTGAAGTAATACGTGAAGCCATATTTATGTTATAAGATGATTAATACCAAAAAAGCATATTGTTGAACTTCACATACAATATATAATGTCCGAATGATTTAATCAGCAGTATATATTGTGTGCGAAGGCGTGTTCAACTTACTTTTGGGGGAACAATCATAACAAGGTAAGTATGTAGAAACAGAACGAGGTAATTATTTTGAGGTTTTCAAGCAAAATAAAGCTAATTGTTTCATTGCTATACACAGATTATTAAAAATATTAATATCTTCAAGAACCGGAGGAGAAAAAGATGCCAAAATCGCAATACATAGATCCTAGTGTAGTAAGGGCAAAGGGAAAAATAGTATTCAAAGATATACCTGTGAACCAGTATGATAAATCCATTAAAGACGAGAAGCAGAATTTTACAAGAGATGATTTTCTCGGAATTTATCAAGATATGATTATTATCAGGGAATTTGAATCAATGCTCAATTCAATTAAGACCCAAGGTCAGTATAATGGGATAAGCTATAATCATCCGGGTCCTGCACACCTTTCTATAGGGCAGGAGGCCTCAGCGGTGGGGCAGGCATACCTTTTGGATGAGGATGATTTTATTTTTGGCTCTCATAGAAGCCATGGAGAGATTATTGCAAAGGGTCTCTCAGCCATACGGAAAATTCCCGATAGCAAGCTTTTGTGTATAATGGAGCAGTATTTGGATGGTAAAATACTGAAGATAGTAGAAAACAGACAGAAAAGTAATAATGATATTAAAAAGCTTGCGATTGATTTCTTAATTTATGGCACCCTTGCAGAAATATTTGCAAGATCAACAGGGTTCAACATGGGGCTTGGCGGTTCAATGCATGCTTTTTTTCTGCCTTTTGGTATATACCCTAATAATGCTATAGTTGGAGGTTCTGCAGATATAGCTACTGGAGCAGCACTTTATAAAAAGGTGAACCGTAAAAAAGGTATTGTTATAGCCAATATAGGAGATGCCTCTTTAGGGTGTGGTCCGGTTTGGGAAGCTTTGTGCATGGCATCAATGGATCAATATAAAAAGCTATGGGAAGGTGACTATAACGGAGGTCTTCCCATAATATTCAACTTTTTCAACAATCAGTATGGTATGGGTGGGCAGACTGCTGGTGAAACCATGGGCTATGAAATACTTGCAAGAGTTGGTGCAGGTGTAAATGTTGATCAGATGCATTCAGAAAGAGTTGATGGTTACAATCCACTGGCTGTTATTGATGCAATAAAGAGAAAGAAAAAAATACTTTTAGAAAAAAAAGGACCGGTTCTACTGGATACTCTTACATACAGGTATTCTGGTCATTCACCTTCGGATGCTTCAAGTTATCGTTCAAAGGAAGAAGTTGATGCATGGCAGGAGCATGACCCGCTTATAAGATACAGAAAAGATTTGGTGAATGCTGGTGTAGCGCACGACCATGAATTTGTTAAAATGCTGGAAGATGCAAAGGAGCTTATAACTGGAATTTGCAAACTTGCCACTGACGATTCAATCTCTCCTCGAATGGATATTAACAAAAATCCTGATGAAATAGAAAAGCTTATGTTTTCTAATTTGAAGATTGAAAAAATGGAAGACCGACCATGCGAAGTAATAATTTCAAAAGAAGAAAATCCTAGACTGCTGCAAATAAAGAAAAAGGAACGAGTAGGAGTTATTGATGGTAAGCCGGTATCAAAAAACCGTGTACTCCAGCTAAGAGATGCAATTTTTGAAGCTATTTTGGATAAATTTTATACCGATCCTACCCTTGTTGCTTTTGGTGAGGAAAATCGAGACTGGGGTGGGGCTTTTGCAGTTTATAGAGGCTTAACAGAAGCTCTTCCATATCATAGACTTTTTAACACTCCCATTTCAGAAGGGGCAATAGTTGGATCAGCAGTAGGCTATGGCTTATGCGGTGGTAGAGTTATAGCAGAGCTTATGTATTGCGATTTTCTTGGTCGAGCGGGAGATGAGATTTTTAATCAGCTCTCAAAATGGCAGGCTATGAGCGCAGGGTTGCTTAAAATGCCGGTGGTTTTAAGAGTTTCAGTAGGCTCTAAATATGGAGCACAGCACTCACAGGATTGGACATCTCTTGCTGCTCATATACCTGGACTAAAGGTTGTTTTTCCAGTAACTCCTTATGATGCAAAGGGATTAATGAATAGTGCACTTATGGGTTCTGATCCAGTTTTGTTCTTTGAAAGTCAGAGAATTTATGATATAGGAGAATTATTCCATGAAGAAGGTGTGCCAGAAGGTTACTATGAAATTCCCATAGGTGAACCAGATATCAAACAGCAGGGCTCGGATATCACAATTTTAACTATAGGAGCTACATTATACAGGGCTTTGGAAGCTGCACAAATACTTGAGAAAAAATATGGGCTTTTAGCAGAAATCATTGATGCTCGTTCTATAGTACCTTTTAACTATGATATTGTTATAGAATCAGTTAAGAAAACCGGTAGGATTTTACTAACAAGCGATGCCTGTGAGCGGGGTTCGCATCTTAAGGATATGGCTCAGACAATAAGTGAGCTTGCTTTTGATTATCTTGATGCCCCGCCTGTTGTAGTGGGGGCACGAAATTGGATAACACCGGCTCATGAACTTGAAAATTATTTCTTTCCACAACCTGAATGGATTGTGGACGCAATCAATGAGAAAATTTTGCCACTTAAAGGGCATAAACCTATTGCTAATTTCACTACAGGTGAGATGTTAAGGCGTAATAGGATGGGAGTATAAAAGGTGGAGTAAAGAACAGAGGATGTGCGCTTAACACAAAAGTGATTGGAGAGTGATTTTTGATTAATAATAGACAGCAGAAAATTATTCTATTACTTGAACAAAAGGGCGAAGTTCAGCTTCAGCAGCTTGTGGAATTGTTTCCGGAAGTCTCTGCAATGACACTTAGAAGAGATCTTATAAGTCTTGAAAATTCAGGACATCTGGTAAGGACTTATGGTGGTGCTGTCAGTTCAAAAAAGGTTCTGGAAATTACCGGTGAAGAGGATGAGTTTTCCAGAAGGTCTTCAAAAAATGTTGATGCTAAGCTCAAAATAGCAGAAAAAGCCGTTTCACTTGTTGAGGCTGGAAGATCTATGTATTTTGACGCCGGAAGTACTATTATGTGCCTTGCAAAAATTCTTCCAGATGAGAGATTTTCGATTTTCACAAGTGGAGCAAATACTTCACTGGAGCTTATTAAAAAATCAAGTATATCGGTTATTACTGTTGGTGGACTTGTGAATAGAAACACACTATCAATGTCAGGACCAAGTGCTGTTTCATTGATTGATACAATCAATATCGACCTCGCTTTTATGTCTGCGTCAGGCTTTTCGCTAGAAAGTGGCTTTACTGTTGCTAACTTATATGAATGTGAACTAAAACGAAAAGTCATTGAACGTGCACATAAGATAATAATGCTAATGGACTCAAGTAAAATTAATAAAAATCTGGCTTTCACATACACCACTCTTAAGAATATTGACATCTGGGTATGTGAGAGTAAGCTTCCTGACGAGATTGTGGAACAAGCTAAAAACAACAATGTAGAAGTAATATAATTAACCAGCCTTTTAAAGGAAAACTGGTAGTAAAAGCGTTGCTTACTTTGTGACCATGAACCCTAGGTTTTTCCAAGCAATGCATGGATGCATTGCAGCAAAAGGTCACTTTGTGACTTTCTAGGTTATAATCGTAGTATGAGATTTGCTTAATTTAACAGGAGGAAAAAGTATGCATATAGGAGTTTTAAAAGATAAAGTAGCTATAATAACAGGTGGTGGTCAAGGTCTTGGTGAAGCTTTGGCAAAGAGGCTGAATATGGAAGGCTGCAGTGTAATGGTGGCTGATATTAATTATGATGCTGCAAAAAGGGTGGCTGGTAGCCTTGTAAATGGCGTTGCGGTTAAAGTTGATGTATGCAATGAAGAGCAGGTTCAGAATATGGTGGATACTGCTGTTGGCAAATTTGGCAAGCTGGATCTACTCGTATCAAATGCCGGTATTCTTATTGCAAAACCTTTGACAGTATTTTCTGTGGAGGAATGGAAAAGGGTATTAGAAGTAAATTTACTTGGATATTTTATATGTGCAAAAGCTGCTGCAAAAGTCATGATTCCAAATAAATCAGGGTGTATTATTCAGATAAACAGTAAATCAGGTAAAAAAGGATCATATAAAAATTCAGCTTATGCGTCCTCAAAGTTTGGTGGTATTGGTCTTACACAGAGCCTAGCATTGGAGCTTGCTGAATTTAATATACGTGTTAATGCCATATGTCCGGGAAATCTTCTTGATTCACCTCTTTGGGTAAATAGCTTATTTGGTCAGTATGCAAAAAATCAGGGGATAACCGAGGCAGAAGTCAGGCAAAAGTACTTAAATCAAGTTCCATTAAAAAGAAGTTGTCAATATGAGGATATTGCTAATGCTATGGTATTTTTAGCTTCTGATCAGTCAAGCTATATGACTGGACAGGCTATAAATGTAACTGGTGGCCAAGAAATGAGGTAAACTATGTGTACCCATCGTAAGTTGTCAGTCATTTGGTCGTTAGTAATCAGTGGTTCAGGATGTAAGCATTAATTATTGACTATAAAGCTGCAAGTAAAATGCTTGAAAAAAGTTAGATGAGCAGGTGAGCTAATGTTAGTCGTTAGTTGTTGGCTGGCAGGTTGGTAAATAGGGTACTTTGGAGGTTATATGGATAAAAAGTGTGTTGAATACATTCAGGGATTGAATAATGAAAAGGTGAGTGTCCGACTTAATTACCTTAGGAAACTCAAAGAGTGTATTGCGAAGAAAGACTATCAGGAACTTGTGAAGGATGGAGGAATAGAAGAAAGAGCTAATTTTTTTGATGCCGATGAAAACAATCAAGAGTTTGTGAAAAGAGGAGACATAAACAATCATATACATACCTTCTACTCCTTTTCTCCATATTCTCCATCAAAAGCTGTGTGGATAGCATATAATTCTGGGCTTAAAACTGCAGGCATAATGGATCATGACTCAATGGCAGGTGCACGTGAATTTATAGAGGCTGCTAACATAATTGGAATTGCATCTACTATAGGGATAGAGTGCAGGGCGGATTTTTCAAAAACCCAGCTTAAAGGGAAATTTATAAATAATCCTGATCAGCCGTCAATTGCATATGTCGCTCTCCACGGAATTCCTCATACTCAGATAGATAGAGTAGATAAGTTTTTTGAGCCTTTAAGAATAGAAAGAAATTTGCGCAATAAAAAAATGATGAATAAGATAAATGAAGTAATCAGACAATTTGATATGAATCTTGATTTTGATGAAGATGTTATTCCATTATCAAAATCCTGTGAAGGTGGAAGCATTACAGAGCGGCATTTGTTATTTGCGCTAGCTGGTAAGATAGTTGAAAGGTTTCCAAAGGGGCATCCGGTTATTGATTTTTTAGAGAACAAATTACATATAAAAATTACATCATCCAATAGAAAATACCTCGAAGACAAAAATAATGAGTTTTATGAATATGACCTTTTGGGTGCATTAAAAGGTGAATTTGTTTCAAAATTCTATGTAAATGCTGATAAAGAATGTCCTGATGTGGAAGCTGTTGTTTCACTGGGCAGCGAAACAGGGGCTGTTTTGGCGTATGCATATCTTGGTGATGTAGAAAACTCGGTAACCGGGGATAAAAAGGCACAAAAGTTTGAAGATGATTATATAGAACTGCTTTTTGAGGTGCTAAAAGAGCTTAGCTTTAATGCAGTTACCTATATGCCCTCAAGAAACACCCTTTTGCAGTTGCGAAGAGTTAAATCCCTTTGCCACAAGTACAATTTCTTCCAAATAAGCGGAGAAGACATAAATTCCCCCAGACAACCCTTTGTGTGCACTAAAATGAGAAGCAGTGAGTTTGATAACCTCTGGGATTCAACATGGGCTCTAATTGGTCATGAGAAAGCGGGAACAAGGGAAAAGGCGTCAGCTATGTTTTCCGAAGATACTGTAAGAAGGTATCCTGATATAAATAAGCGAATTAAAGTTTATAAGGATATAGGACTAAAAAAGAATAACGACTGGTAAAGTTTGGCATTGGAAAGTGTATGAAAAATGAGAACCAACACAAATTTTACTATTGCTAGTCAAATATTGATTCGTCGGCATTCATGCAGTTATTAGAAATATCGCAAACATTTTTTAAGTGCTGGTTTTTTAAAGTTACAGCTCTTGCAAATGAAGCGCAGTTTCCGCTATTGCGAAAGTTATATCTCAATGCGTAGGGGGCTGAACAGTAACTTTTTAAATGGTTAGTTAAGATGTTTCTTTGTAGTAATTAGATAATAGTATAAGATATGTTATTGTTTCTAGGAGGTTGTTTTATGCTTAATCTACTGGCTTTTGACTATGGAGCTAGCAGCGGTAGGGCTATACTTGGAAAATATGATGGAAACAGATTGAAGCTTTGTGAGGTACACAGATTTTCAAATGATCCTGTGATGGTTAATGGTACACTATATTGGGATGTCTTAAGATTATTTTATGATATGAAACAGGGTATTCTTAAGTTAAGGCATGGTGAAAATATAGAAATAGCTTCAATCGGAACTGATACCTGGGGTGTTGATTTTGGCTTACTTGGCTCAAAGGGTGAGCTACTGGGAAATCCTGTTCACTACAGGGATGACAGGACTTCTAATATGTTACAGGAAGCTTTTAAACTTGTTACTAAAGAAGAAATTTACAAATGCACAGGAATTCAGTTCACTAAATTTAATACAATTTATCAGCTTTTAGCCTTGAAGTTAGGGAATGCGCATATTCTCGATGAAGCAAGGACATTACTTTTTATGCCGGATCTATTGAACTATTTTCTTACTGGTATTAAAAAAACAGAGTATTCGATTGCCAGTACATCTCAGATGCTAAATGCAAAAAGTGGTAGCTGGGATGAAGAGCTTCTTGGAAAAATAGGACTACCTTTTGATATTTTAACGGACATTATGCAACCAGGTCAGATCATGGGAACAATAAGCAAACTCTTATGTGAGGAATTGGTAATTAATGAGATACCTGTTGTCTCAGTTGCAGAACATGATACCGCAAGTGCAGTTATGGCGGTACCATCCATTAATGGAAAATATGCTTATCTTAGTAGTGGAACGTGGTCATTACTCGGAACGGAAGTTTCGGCTCCATTAATAAATGAAAAATCCTTTAGGCTAGAATATACTAATGAAGGTGGGTTCGGAAATACGATAAGACTGCTGAAAAACATAATGGGTCTGTGGATTTTTCAAGAATGCAAAAGAACTTGGGACAAAACCGGGGAAAAGCTCTCTTTTGATGAACTTGAGTCAATGGCTGAATTATGTGAACCATTTAAATGCTTTATTGATCCAGATGATGATTTATTTTATAGCCCTGGAAATATGCCTGAAAAGATAATACAATATTGTGAAAAAACAGGACAGCCGATTCCGGAAGGAAAAGGTGAAATTGTCAGGTGTATTATGGAAAGTCTCGCTTATAAATACAGGATGACAATGGAAGGGCTGGAGGATATATTAGGATATAAAATACCTGTACTTCACATAGTAGGCGGAGGCTGCAAGAATTTACTTCTTAACAGATTTACTGCCAATGCATTAGGACGACCTGTTGTTACAGGACCAGTTGAAGCTACTGCAGCTGGTAACCTGATTTGTCAGCTTATAGCATTAGGCGAATTATCAGATATTAATGAGGCAAGAAAGCTAATCGCAAGATCTTTTGTGCCGGGCGAATATCTACCATCCGAAACTGAAGAATGGGAAGATGCTTATGGCAAATTCCGGAAAGCAATCCGGTAGGAATTCTATACGCAATAGTAGTCAAAAATGACAGGGATGCTATGTATAATATAGCAGAATGGATACAAGCCAATCTGAAATGGCACTAATGACAACTATGGCGTATCCTGTATAGACTATTAAAGGTAAAAGGGTTGAAATATATGTATAGGTATGACCGGAGGCAATAGAGAGGGACTATGAACAAGCTAGGGAGGTTTATGCTGGGTTTGGAGTTGATACCGATAAGGTTAGCCTTATCCCAGGAAAGCATCAGCTATAATATTTATTAAAACTATATAGAATCTATGAGGAGGCGAAATCAATAATGGAAAAAGAAAAATTTTTAAATCCTCCAGCATTATATCGTCCTGCGCCTTTTTGGAGCTGGAATGATAAATTTGATAGTGGGGAACTGAAAAGACAGATAAATGAAATGTCTGAAAAAGGCTGGGGAAGTTATTTTATGCATTCCCGTGTCGGACTTGTAACAGGTTACCTGTCCGAAGAATGGATGGAGATGATCCGTACATGTGCTATAGAAGCTGGGAAAACAGGTACCTATGCGTGGCTGTACGATGAGGATAAATGGCCATCAGGTTTTGCAGGCGGCGAAGTGCCTGAAATGGACGAAGCGTTCAGAAGTCGAGCCCTCGTACTATTAGAAGAGCCGCAAATTACAGAGGATGATACGGTGCTTCGCAAAGTGGAACATGGCGGGGAACAATATTTTATATGTAAGCGAATTTCTCCACTTGGTGAGGTGTGGTTTAATGGTGCATCTTATGTAGATTTGATGAATCCTGAAGCTGTAAAGGCATTCATAGAATGTACACATGAGAGGTATAAGAAGTCTTGTGGAGAGTTTTTTGGGAAAGAAATCCCCGGAATGTTTACCGATGAGCCTTGCTATCTAATGAAGAGCCGCTATAAAGTTCCAGTTATTCCATGGTCTGAATACCTGCCCGCATACTTTTACAAGCTTAAAGGGTATAGATTGGAAGAAAACCTCGAAGAACTGTTTTTAGATATAGGTGATTATAAAAAGATAAGATATGACTTTTATGACAGCGCGACAAGACTGTTTATAGAGAGTTTTACAAAACCATATTATGATTGGTGTGAAAAGAACAATCTAATAATGACCGGACACTTTATGGCAGAGGATAACCTAGTTTACCAGACACAGTGGATAGGATCTGCTATGCCCCATTATGAGTTTATGCACTGGCCAGGTATAGATAAGCTTGGACGCCACCTTGAACAGGTAGTTACGGTCAAGCAGCTTACTTCAGTTGTTGATCAGCTGGAAAAAGAACGAGCTTTTTGTGAAGTATTTGGTTGTGTCGGTCAACATGTAAGCTTTTATCATAGAAAGTGGATAGCCGATTGGCAGGCTGCACTGGGAATAAGCTTTGTTAATCATCATTTGAGTCTTTATTCCATGAGAGGTGAGCGTAAACGTGATTTCCCAGCAAACCTTTTTTATCAGCAACCTTGGTGGGAGGACGAAAGAAAGTTTTCTGACTACCTCGGAAGGTTAAGCTATGCAGTTTCTCAAGGGAAGCGTAATGTTGATATTCTCATTTTGCATCCTATTGGAAGCGCATGGTGCGAATACTCGCCCTTGCAGAGGGAAAATAATCTAATGATCAAGAATAATAAATATAATAAGTCATTTGAAGAGCTTTCAAAAACGCTTTTGGCTAACAAACTGGATTTTCACTATGGTGATGAAATAATAATGGAAACAAATGCAAAGGTAGAAAACGGGAAACTTATAATTGGAGCTTGCAGTTATTCTACCGTTGTTGTGCCACCCTGCTGTACTTTAAAAAAGAATACATTGGAATTAATTGATGAATTTACTAAGCAGGCAGGTCCCCAAAATGTTATTTTTGTTCAGACTTTCCCGGACAGAGTGGATGGCAGCTTAGAAAATATAGAATTACCTGAGGGAGTATTGAAGGCAAAAACCGTTAAGGAAGCAGTAAATATTTTGGATAAACGATATGATCAAAGGGTGAGTGTCATTGACAAATTCACCGGAAAAGATGCGGACAAAATTTTATGTCATATGCGCACCACTGATAATGGCGATTTAATTTTTCTGGCAAACACTGATGAAAAACGAGAAGTACACGCCACCATCCGTATCCCAAATGCAGATAAACTTGTTGTTATGGATCTTGCTTCGGGTAAAACATATAAATGTCCTGCAATTTACGACAATGGTAATGCAGTGCTTAGTGTAAAGTTTTTCCCGTCGGGCAGCCTTCTGCTTTTGAATGACAAAAAATTTGGGAGTTATGATGAGTTACCGGCAGTGCTGGATAGTGGAGTTTCATTCAGCGATTGTGCAAATGTAAATCCACCCTGTAAAAGATTTGATGTATCAGTAGCTCTGGATAAAGCAGTCATTCTTAATGATTGGAAGGTTTCTATTTGCGAGGAAAATGTTTTGCCACTAGGTGATATAACCCTTTATTTGGATGGAAAAAAAGTGCTTGATAATGAACCCGTTGCAAAAGCATGGCACAATTATTTTTATAAAGCACCCGAGGGAACACCTTTTAGAGTTGAATACAAATTCGAAGCTTTGGATGAATTGACCGGAGAGCTTTTTGCAGCTATTGAAGTTGCTGAAAACCTTGAATCAATTTCTATCAATGGGCATAAAGTAAAACCACTTAAGCAACCAGGAGAGCTTGGTGCATTCAATCCTTCAAAAAGCTGGAAGGATATTAATTTTACAAGAGTTCCCATCACCGGCTTTGTTAAAAAAGGAATTAACACACTGGTACTTTGTGGGCGTAAAGAAAACAATATTACAAGTCCGAACTGTCATAGCAGGGTTAAGGACTTTAAAAACCACAAGGCGACTGAAGTGGAATCAGTATATATTCTAGGTGATTTTCAGATAATGAATTTTGATGATTGTCAATTTGCTTTAACGAGTAAAAGAATTACTTTAAACTCACTTAATGTAACAGAATCAGGATATCCTTTTTATGCAGGTTCGGTTGAATATACTACAATCATGGAATACTCAGGTTCCGAAGAACAAAAAACATACTTGAAAATAAACAATGTAAATGCTGCTTCAATAAAATTGTTTATAAATGATACTGAAGTTGGTGTTAAATACTGGAACCCATACATCTTTGAAGTTTCAAAATGTTTGAGGAAAGGCAGCAACACAATAAAGGTCAGAGCAACAACTACATTGTTTAATGTTATGGGACCAAATAGGATAGCGGATATCATGGAAACAGACTTTATTTCACCATGGGCGTTCATTGATTTTGACAGATATACTGAAAAATATGAATTATTGCCCTTTGGAATCGGAAATGGGGTAGTTTTTTCATAGTTTTTAGGCGCTACACTTAGAAACACATAATTGAACATCTGTTTCAGTTGTTTGGGTATTTGAGTTGATGTGTGCTTAACTATGAATTAGTTTTTTGGAAGTGAAGATTCATATGCTGACTTCTGGAAGGCGTAGTTTTATTCAGATAAGTCATCACAAACAAAAAGACTTGGTTACTATACCTACGCCGGGCATGGTAGCAAAGTCTTTTTTGTTCTTTGTTTTCAGCTTTAGGGCATTCTTCCGAGCATAACTGGCTTGTCTGCTTCCATAATCACGCTCGGCTTCGCAATCCAACCTGTCACAATATGGTTGATGTCTGGAATGTCTCAAAAACTATTTTCCATAGATCATACAAGTAAGAATTGAAATATCATCTATACGTCCCGAGCTCCAATCCTCTGTCAACAAAATACCTGTAGGTTTCGTATTCAACGGTATTTGGTATAGAGTGGTCACTATGCAGTGCATAACCATAATTTTTCATAACTATGGGAATTTTTGCTTCAAGTTCCTTGTCTATCAGTTCTTTGTTATTTGTGTAAAGAACCCTTACATCAATACCGCCCATAAATGATAAAACATCGCCGTATTGCCTGTATAGCTTCAATAAATCCATTCCTGCCTTAACTTCAATTACCTGCAGGCAGTCAATGCCGGCTTCTAACATTCCCGGCAGAAGAGACTCGACCATCCCGCATGAATGCATTATGACAGGAAGATTATGGCTGTGGGCAAAGTCAATCGTAAGCTTATGCCCCGGCTGAATAATTTCCTTATACATTGCAGGGGAGAAGAAAGGTTTATTCTTAAATCCCATATCTTCATAGTACCATATTCCGTCAGGATACCCCTCTTGTGAAAACAGTATCTCCTGTAGCTCAACAAGCAGATTACTGTAAGTTGATACCATGTCTATAATCCAATCCGGATCTAATGCCATACCCATAAGCATATATTCATGACCGCATACAGGGTGCATGAGCTCGAATACATTTGTTCCTGCCCAGGCAAAGAAAATGTTTTTATCTTTAGCATGCTTTTTCATCTCACGGTATTTTTCATAATCAATCCGGCGGGTTTCGGGTTTGAGTTTTGGTTTAATATATTCTTCCCACTCTTTTCTACTTTTTACTAGGAAATCTATGTGCTCAGGTGTAGTGTTATGTAATTTGTGTTTTCTAAGTACAGCTCCATTCCCATCCCTTCTGACTATTGTTTCTTCAGTTTCCTCCAATACCTCAGGTACAAAATCAATGTCTGCCATCATGTTTATACAACCACATTTTGTCATATCAAAATTAAAATGATCTGCAAGGTCTTCATTGGGTTTTATGTGCCCCTGACCTTGCCAGTATTTTCTTGTATCTCCCCAAAAATGTTCATATAATCCTATTCTATCTACAGGTTTGCGCTTTAGAATATTACTCATTCTTTCATACCCTGTCATTGCCTTCATGTTTGTTTCCCCTTTCAATAATAGCATGTGGTAGTAATCTTTAGCCTCGTAACATATTTGAGTACTTAATTCATAATAACATAATCTGTGTATGAGTTAAATTAAGGAAAATATTTATTACTTCACAATATTACTCAAAAGTGATAAAATGACTTTATCCCGGAAATTCACTTTGTGACTTACTGGAGAGATTTAAATGTTTTTGAGCACCATCAGATTTTAGAAAGTTTGTTAATTATACTGATTGCACCAGATTGCATCGAAGCTGCAATTTTCTGCAGGCAAGCCTTTAAGAAAAAAGTCGCTTTGTGACTTACTGGGGAGCAATCATAATATGTAAATGGTATATTTATTCATAATGAAAAGATTGGTAAAATTTCTTATAGTAAGATTAAGGTGTTAAGCGGGTTCTATAAAAAACACATTTGGAGATATTTTATGCATAATGATACTAATAAAGTTAACCCCTATGTAATGCTGTGCGGGTATATAAACGATAAGAACTGCCCAAAACCTGGTACAGACTATGGGCGAAGGGTTGTCAGATGGTATGAAATTGAATTGATTCTCAGGGGAGAAGGTTTTATTGATACCGAGGGCACAAGTGTACCTGCTAATAGAGGTCGTATTTTTTTTCGTAGACCTGGCATGGTAGTTCGTGGTGTGTCACCTTACCATTGCTATCGGGTGGTTTTTGATATGAAGTTTGACGAAAACTTACTACCGGGGGAGGTGGAGTACACAAAGGAAAGCGCAGGCAAGTACATGCAACCATCAATGGAAGAAATCGAATATTTTGGTTTTAATTTTCCGGACTTTTTTGACGCATCTCGGATTGAAAAATATGAAGAGCTATTTCAAGGTATTTATAATTCTTTTGTTAAGTCTGCAAGAAAAGAGCAGTTTGTTATGAAAACATATCTGCAACAAATACTATTACTTGCGTACAACGAATATTCCAGGAATAAATCTATTAACACTCGTCGGTCTGTCAGAATTAATTATCCAAAAGTAATGACTGCCAAAAAATATATTGACGATAATATCCAAAGACAGATAAGTCTAATAGAACTTGGGAGCATTTCTGAGCTTAGCCCCAATTTCCTGTGTAAAATATTCAAGGATATTGTGGGCGACTCTCCAATAGCGTACATGAACAAATGTAAGATAGACACCTCTAAAAAGCTACTTCTTGAAACAGATAGGACAGTTAAGAAGATTGCACTTGAGTGTGGGTTTGAAAATTATTCCTACTTTTTTACGATGTTTCGAAAGCTGACAGGTATGACACCTCTGGAGTATAGGGAACAGAATTCATTATTTAAGTGATATATTAGCTGTTCTGTGGTTCGATATAACTAGCAGTAGCAGAGATGTTATTTATAAAACAATGTGCCTCTGAGAAGTAACAATGACACCTCATATCTCTTAACAGTGAGCCGGAATTAGTGTTGACGCTATTATTTTCTAGGTGTAAAATAATAACAGGTATTATCGAAGAAATTATTTTATTATAAAGTTGGAGGATTATAAAAAAAAGTGCAAAGGTTGAAGATAAGTGACAATAAGCGGTTTCTTGTGTGTGAGGATGGGAAACCATTCTTTTGGCTTGGCGATACAGCTTGGGAATTGTTTCATAAGCTTAACAAAGAGGAAGCAGAGCTTTATCTTGGTGACAGGTCGGAAAAGAAGTTCAATGTAATACAGGCAGTAGCACTTGCAGAATTTGATGGACTAAGCTCTTGTAATGCATATGGCAGAGTCCCCCTGCTTAAAAATGACTGTGGAGAATATGACCCCACTATGCCTGATATATCAGGAGATTATAGCTATTGGGATCATGTTGATTATATAATCGAAAAAGCCTATGAGCTAGGATTGTACATAGCTTTGTTACCAACTTGGGGAGACAAAATAAACAAATTGTGGGGGAAGGGTCCTGAGATTTTTAACAAGGAGAACTCTTATTCTTATGGAAAATGGATTGGAACCCGGTTTAAAAATCATAATAATATTATTTGGGTCATGGGAGGAGACCGGGTGCTTGCGACAAGGCGCCATTTTGATGTTGTAAACGAAATGGCAAGGGGAATTAAAGAAGTAGATAACGACACACATTTGATGACATTTCATCCTAATGGGTACAAGTCTTCTTCTTTACATGTGCATGAAGAGGATTGGCTGGATTTTAATATGATTCAAAGTGGTCATGGAAGGACTAATCTAGATAATTATAAGTTTATAAAAGAAGATTATGAAAAACTACCAATAAAACCAACTTTAGATGGTGAACCAAGATATGAGGATCATCCGATAAAATTTAAACCTGAAAACGGCTACTTTGATGATTTTGATGTCCGTCAGGCAGCCTACTGGTCTGTTTTTTCGGGAGCATTCGGACATACCTATGGGCATCATTCAGTTTGGTCAATGTGCACTGAGCCTACAGAGTATTTTATTATGCGGTGGGAAGATGCATTAAGCCGTCCAGGAGCGACCCAGATGCAGTATTTGCGCAAACTCACAGAGTCAAGACCATTTATTGAGAGAGTGCCTGACCAAGATCTTATTGCAGAAAACCACCCTGAAGCCAATTATCAAACAGCGACACGTGGTGCTGGTTATGCCTTTATATATAGCCCTTGTGGTTTGAAAATCAAGGTAAATATGGGCAGAATTTCCGGTGAAAAGGTAAGAGGTACTTGGTTTAATCCAAGAACAGGAGCGCATACAACTATAGGGCAGTTTATAAACTCAGGCGTAAAGGAATTTGTTCCGCCAACAAGCGGCAGGAACAATGACTGGGTGTTGATTCTGGATGATGTTGATTTGTTATGAAAAAACGAATATAAAGCCTATTGCTTTTAATTCCTTACTAACACTAGAGCGAAAAATCCATTAATGCAATACATGAAATGTACCTAAAAAGGAACTTTAGGCAATGCTTCAAAAGTGATTCTTATCAGGTTTATTCATATTTTTTAATGCAGCGAGAATAAAAGGATATAAAAATAATAAATTGAGGTGAAAAATAAATGTTTGAAAAAGAACTAACTGGGCTTGAATATATTTCAAAACACACTGGTAACTCACCGGATCTGGTGCAGGGAGGTGGAGGTAATACATCTGCTAAGCTTAATGATGAATTGATGGCAATAAAAGCTTCAGGATTTAAAATTAATCAGGTAACTTCTAGGGAAGGTTATGTAGTAGTGCGATATAATAAATTATTAGATTACTACAATAGTGTAGACCTAAAGCTCGACAAAGATTATGAAAAAGAGATTGGAGAGTTTGTAAAAGCCAATACAGTTGAATTAGAAGGTGTGAAAAAATTAAGACCTTCGGTTGAAGTAGGATTTCACTCATTTCTCAAAAAGTATGTAATTCATAGTCACTCGGTTTATGCAAATATTGTCTGTTGTAGTAAAGAAGGCAAAGAACTTGCAGATAAAATTTTTAAACCTAATGATTTTGACTATATATGGATTCCTGAAGTTAATCCAGGTTTTTATTCAACAATGAGTATAAAAAATAAAATCACAGAGTATAAAAAAACAACTGGAAGATTTCCATCGGTAATATTAATGGAAAATCATGGACTTATTGTGAGTGCCAATAAGGCAGAGTGTGCTGTTGAACTTCATAATAAAGCGAATTTATACATAAAAGATCATCTTAATATAAAAGAGCAGTATCCCGAAATAGTTCTGGAAGAGATTGGTGATAACAAGTTTAGAAGCGAGACCTTATTTGTACAGGAATTTATTAAGGCAAACAAAATTGATAAGGACTTTTTTGAACAGTATGCACTTTATCCAGATCAACTGGTTTATTTGAACGACAGCATTTCTTTTGGAGATAAAAACGCTAAATTATATATTGACTCCAAGAATAATGAATTAATATATTCTACTGGCTTTAATGAGGCTCTTACCATAGAGGAAACATTGACTGCTTATTTATACGTTATAAATGGTATATGTACTAACAATTTAAGTGTGAAACCGATGAACGAAAGTTCAATAAAATTTATAAGAAATTGGGAAGGGGAAAGTTATAGAAAAAAGGTTTCGCAAGGGTAGCATGGTCATAGGCTTACGACAAGCCTTTTTGGTAAGAATATATGTGAATTTTTTTGATTTTTTGTGTACAATCATATTTTATAGTATTTTGCAAACAATAATATTGTTACCTCCCGGAAAGTCACTTTGCGACTTTCTACTGCAAATTATGCATGCACAGCTTGCAGTAGACTTTTTGTGGAAGGTTGGATAGCCATAATTATGAGCAATTTATTCAAATTGAACTTAGAAAATAATATAAACCTTTTGCATTAAGAGGATAGGTAAAAAAGGATTTTGTTGTTTTAAGTAAAATTGTAAATTGGAGGAAAGAGCATTGAAGAAAAACAAAGGTGACTCTAAGAAAAAAAAGGGTAGTCAGGATCCTTACTTTTATAACGACCAAATTGGTGAAAATGCTGGTGAAGGGCGTATGATGAAGGAATACAAGGATAATAAACGTAATAAGTAAAGAGTTATTTCGATTTTTATAGTTTCACATATAAAGAGCAACTGGTTAAACCAGTTGCTCTTTATGTAGTTACTATTCGAGGGTCATTGCCTCTATTAAATAAACATCATCTCTAATACAGCTATTTATACGAGGCTCGCTGATGCTGTATTGCAGCATTAGAGATGATGTTCATAAAATAATGTACCTTCCTTTGAACTTTACCGAAGTACTTTTGGCAAAAGTACCAGTGTAGTGTTATAATAGCGGAGGCATTTAAGTAGTGTGATACTTGACTTTTAAAGGAGACTTTTTAATGAAGCATAAAATAGAGCTTCTTGCACCTGCCGGTGATTGGAATGCCTTTGTTGCAGCTGTGGAAAACGGAGCAGATGCAGTTTATCTTGGCGGAAAGCTTCATAATGCTAGGCAGTTTGCAGGAAATTTTGATTCGGATAATCTAAAAAAGGCTATCGAATATGCACATATCCGGGATGTCAATGTATATTTGACAATGAATACCCTTATCACAGACAGGGAGCTTCCAAAAGCCGTTGAATTCATCAATGGAGCATATCTTATGGGGATTGACGCTGTTATTGTACAGGATTTGGGTTTTGCTCGGCTGCTTAGAAAAAGTTTTCCGGATCTTGAACTTCATGCAAGTACCCAAATGACTATTTACAATCTTGAAGGGGTACAAATGCTATCAAAGCTTGGGTTTAGCAGGGTTATAACAGCCAGAGAACTTTCTTTGGAGGAAATATGTCACATAACTCAAAATACAAAAACTGAAATTGAAGTTTTTATCCATGGTGCTATGTGTGTGTGTTATTCCGGGCAATGTCTTATGAGCAGCATTATTGGCGGTAGAAGCGGTAATCGTGGGAAATGCGCTCAACCGTGCCGCTTGCCATATTCACTTGTTAATGATGAGTATAAAACTGTTTTAAACAACAACTCCCGATACATTCTAAGTCCTAAAGATATGTGCACCGTTCACAATTTAGAAGATATAGTCCGTTCAGGAGTAAAATCTCTAAAAATTGAAGGTAGAATGAAAAGCCCGGAATATGTAGCTACAGTTGTGAGAATTTATCGCAAGTATTTAGATAAAGTTCTATCCCTTTTCGAAAGTGAAAGACTTAATGAGGCTGTTAAGCATGGTGTAAACTCAAAGGGAAGCAATAGTGCACACCCAAAGGTAAGCAAAGGAATAGCGTCCCAAGCTTTTGCTGTAGATGAAGAAGATGAGCGTGATTTATTACGCATATTCAATCGGGGAGGATTTTCAAAAGGGTATTTCTATGGTATATATAATGATATGATGGCTTTTGAAAGCCCTAAAAATCAAGGCATATATCTTGGAAAAGTAATATCCTTTAATCCCAAAAGAGAGTTATTAACATTAAAAATTGAAGATAGATTAGCTAATGGAGATGGAATTGAGATACGCAGTGGTGAAGCAAATAATTGTGGAACGATCATTTCATTTATTTTAAGTGATGGAAAAAAGGTTGATTCGGCAAAATCCGGAGAAATCGTTGAAATCGGTTTTTTAAAAGGGAAAATTTTCAAAGGTGATAAGGTATATAAGACTTATGATAGAGAGCTAAACAGGTTGGCAGGCAAAACCTTTGAAGGTGGCTTTAATAAAAAAACGCAATTGCAGGGTAAAGTAGTTATCAAGAAAGCTGCCCCTGCTGAATTTGAGGTGTGGGATAAGGATGGACATTCGATTACTGTCACCGGTGAGGTTGTATCTGAACCTGCTATAAAAAGAGCGCTTACAAAAGAGCTATTGATAGGTCAATTGAAAAAAACTGGATCAACTCCTTTTGAATTTGAAAGTATAGAAGTAATTATAGAGGGTGATTTATCTCTTCCCATAAGTGAAATAAATAATATAAGACGAAAGGCAATTGGTGAAATTGAGAAGATAAAAAGCAATCGTTATTCTGAACGATTTGCAGGCTCAGAAAAACAGCAGTTTGAAATAGATTGGTTTAATAGATCTGAGTCCGACAGTGCTAAATTAAAAACTTCTTGTTATTTGGAGAATCTGCATCCCTATCGAGAAGAGAACTCAGGCGTAAAAGAAAATGACAAAAGAGGAATTCTGATATCTTTATACCTATTCAACCAGAGAGAAATACAGTTTTATGATGCTGATGTTGACCGGGTTTACATACCATTTAGTGCCTTTATTAATGGAAGCAGTAAAAAGGTAGTGATTGATTACATTAACAGTAGCATTGATGTTTTTGTCTGGCTGCCTTCCATTACTAGGGGAAACTATGACAAGCTGATAAGAGCCAGAATTGGAGACATAGCCTCTGATGGAATTAAAGGAATTCTAATCGGAAATCTAGGTTCGCTTTCATATGTTAAAGATATTCCTGGTATTAAAATAGTAGGTGATTATACATTAAACTGCTATAACTCATTTTCCTTGAAACAGTTAAGGGAATTAGGATTGAGTGGTACAACCTTGTCTTGCGAGCTTACATTGCGGCAAATACAGGATTTTGAAAACATTCCGGGATTTGAAAAGGAGATAATTGTCTACGGTAGGCTGCCTCTTATGATCAGTGAATACTGTCCTACTGGCACGTTAGTACGCGATACCCTAAATAGTAGTTCTTGCGCCCGGATGTGTGAAAAGAGTGCATATTATTTGAAAGACCGAAAAGGAATGAAGTTTCCTGTAATCAGTGACAGGATAGACTGTAGGAGCACCATTCTAAATAGTAATATATTGTATGTTCCGGATATAATCAGTGATATATATGAAGCAGGGGTCAATAGTATCAGGATTAATGTATTTGATGAAACACCCGAAGAAATAAAGCAGATTACAAGCATGTATAAAGATATTCTCCGAAATGGTAAGACATCAGTGGGTCATTATAGTGCTCTCGCTAAAGAAATTGAATCACAAGGTTTCACCAAAGGACACTTTTTCAGAGGAGTTTAGAGCCACGCAAATTGCAAATTATTGGATTAATAAAAAATTTTCAAAAACACTTTACTAAAGTAGAGTTTTAAAGTACAATAGTATTACAGAAAAAACATAATGAAAAAGAAAGAAGATGATTATAATGAAGAAGTACATATTATTGGTTTTGATTATGATTATTGTGGCTTCCTTGGTATTAACAGGATGCAATGAAACTGCAGGCGGGGATAAATCATGGGATAATGTTAAGGCAAAAGGCGTGTTTGTTATGGGTCTTGACGACAGTTTTCCGCCTATGGGTTTTAAGGATGATAAAGGTGAGGTAGTAGGATTTGACGTTGATGCTGCAAGAGAAGTATGCAAGCGCCTTGGTGTGGAATTAAAGCTTCAGTCAATAGAGTGGACAGCAAAAAACCAGGAACTTGACACAGGAAATATTGACTGTATCTGGAATGGCTTTTCTATAAGCGAAGAGCGAAAAGAGCAGGTGCTTTTTACTGAGCCTTATATGAATAACCGCATGGTATTAGTTGTTAATACTAGTTCCAACCTTACTAAGCTGGCGGACTTTGAAGGAAAGAAAGTCGGACTTCAGGCTGGCTCAAGTGCTGCTGATGCCCTTAATGCTTCAGCAGATTTTAAAGCAAAACTAGGTGGAGTGGTAGAGTTTGATGAAAATTTAATGGCACTTATGGATCTCGAAAAAGGTGGAATAGATGCTGTACTTATGGATGAGGTGGTAGCAATCTATAACATTATGACAGGTAATAAGGACATGCTTGTTATTGATGATGCTCTTTCGTCTGAAGAGTACGGAGTTGGCTTTAGAAAAGCTGATAAAGAGCTTATGAAAAAAGTTGAAGACACATTGAAAGAAATGGCTGCAGATGGGACATTAGCCCAAATCGCAAATAAATGGTTTGAAAAGGATATTACCACAATTAAATAATTATAGTGTGTAAATATATGGAACCTTGAACAAAGGGCTGGTGTTTTATTCACTAGCCCTGAATTATGTTAGTTCACTTTATATAATATCGTATTATGTGTGTTTTTAAAGGAGTCAAAACAGGATGCTTTTTACAAAATATTTAGTTGCTTTTTTGGGAAGTGCAGAGATAAATGCTTTTATTACTCAATGGGGACTCCTTTTGCGAGGGGCTTTTACTTCAATTCAGATTTTTGCACTTACACTGCTTTTTTCTCTACCACTAGGATTATTAGTAGCGCTAGGCAGAATGTCCAAAAAGAAATGGCTCAGTGAGTTATTAAAATTCTATATACTTATAATGCGAGGCACGCCTTTAATTCTTCAGATAATGTTTGTTTATTTTGCACCTTATTATTTATTTGATTTAAGCTTATATGACCGTTTTACTGCGGTTATTGTAGCATTCACAATAAACTATGCAGCATACTTTGCCGAAATTTACAGAGGTGGGATAGAATCTATACAGCAAGGACAGTATGAGGCAGCATCAGTGCTTGGCTTTTCAAAGGTTCAGACACTTATTAAAATTATTCTTCCACAGGTTATTAAAAGGATACTCCCATCGGTAGGAAATGAAGTAATAACGCTTGTTAAAGATACTGCTCTCGCTAATATTATTGGTGTTTCTGAACTATTTAGAGTTACAAAAAATGAAACCAACAGAACAGCAAAAGTAACAGCATTTTTCTATGCTGGTATTATCTATCTAACTTTGAATTGGATAGTTACAAAAGTAATGAATAGTTTAGAAGAAAAATTAGACTACTATAGGTAAACCATTTGAGAAACCTGTGCAAACTTTGCCATTTGCACCACTGTAGGATAGATGAAGGAGGCTTACATTGCAGATAATTAGAGTTGAAGGATTAAGTAAAAATTATGGTGAAAATACTGTTTTATCCAACTTTTCCTTTGAAGTAAATAAGGGTGAAGTTATAGCAATAATCGGACCATCTGGTTCGGGAAAGAGTACTATGCTCCGCTGTTTAAGCCTTCTGGAAAAAATAGATACCGGTAATGTTACAGTTGGCGGAAGGGTAATGGTAGAGACAGGTGCAGATGGTAAGGCTCAATATGCATCTGAAAAAGAACTAAAAAAGATCAAACTACAAATGGGAATGGTGTTTCAAAATTTTAACCTATTTCCGCACTTTTCAGTTCTTAGAAATATCACTGAAGCACCTGTTCATGTGTTGGGTATTTCTCAAATTGAAGCAAGAAAGATAGCGATAGAGCTTTTGGACAAAATAGGTCTTTCTGAAAAGGTAAAGTCATACCCATGGCAGCTTTCAGGTGGAGAGAGCCAAAGGGTAGCAATAGCCAGAGCTCTTGCCATGAAACCTGACATATTGTTTTTTGATGAACCTACATCAGCTCTTGATCCTGAGTTGACCGGAGAAGTATTGAAGGTAATGAAAAATCTTGCTGCCGAAAATATGACTATGGTAGTTGTTACGCATGAAATGGGTTTTGCCCGTGAAGTAGCCGATAGAGTAATATTTATGGATAAAGGGAAAATTGTAGAGGAAGGAAGCCCGGATGATATCTTTGTGAGTTCTGAGAATGAAAGAACGCAATCTTTTATAAAAGGATTTTATGTATAATAATACACATATAAAAAAGATTTTATGATTATTTCAGGCAAATCTGTTGTTTATATTGTGTAAATGATTTATAATATGTTATTGATAATATAATGCAAGATGCCGATTTACCATATTGTTGGGATACATAAGTTGGACTGACATTGGATATGGTTAAGGTCTTTAGTGCATGTATAACAAATAATAAATATACATTAACGGGAGGAAAAAGAAATGCAAAGAAAAAAATTACTTAGCATGACTTCATTACTGATTTGCATACTAATGATATTTACAGCTTTTTTATTTACAGGCTGTGATAAAACTGGTACAAATGGTAGTGAACAGCCAAACTCAACAAGTCAAAACGGCAATAATGGGGAACAGATTATTGATACTATGACTAAAGTTAAAGATTCGGGAAAACTTGTTTTAGGTACGAGTGCAGATTACCCACCATACGAATTCCATAAGTTGATTGATGGAAAGGATAAGATTATAGGATTTGATATTGATTTGGCACAGGCAATTGCTGATGAACTTGGTGTTACTCTTGAAATACGTGATATGGATTTCGGTGGCTTATTAATAGCGCTTGATGAAGGTAAGGTTGACCTTGTAATTGCAGGAATGACTCCAAAGCCTGAAAGATTAGAGCAAGCTGATTTTACAAAAATTTATTATATAGCTGCTCAAGGAGTTATGGTAAGAGCTGAGGATAAAGACAAATATAAGACCGCTGCGGATCTAAAGGGCCGTAAAGTAGGAGCACAGTTGGGAGCTATTCAAGAAGACATAGCAAAAGAGCAGATTGAAGGTTCTGAAGTTAAAGCTTTAGGAAAAGTTTCTGATCTTGTATTGGAATTGAAAAATAAAAAAGTAGATGCCCTTGTTATGGAGCTTCCTGTCGCTAATGCTTATATTAAAGCCAACAGTGACCTTGCACTTTCAGATATCGAAGTAGTAGATGATACTGGAGGATCAGCCATAGCTGTTGCCAAAGGGAATGCAGAGTTTGTTGAAAAGCTTGATTCAATACTGGATGATCTTATGAATTCGGGTAAAATAGATGATTTTGTAGCAGAAGCAATCATTCAGGTAGAGAATTAAAATATCGAAATAGAAATGAGTCGGGAAACCGGCTCTTTTTTCTTTCAAAAAACGTATCTATTACTACAGTGTTAATTTCGTATATTTAACACATTTTTGCATCATACTTAAAATAACCTCAAACGTTCAAATGAGTTATTTTAAGTATACATAATTCGAAAATTGACGCTGTAGTAAGCCTTTAAAATAATTTTAACAGAGAGTTATTATTCATAGCCATCTCGAAGCTGAACAAATAAAAAACTCATCTCTAATACAGCTAATTATAGCAGAACCTTGTAAAACAGCCAGTTTAACACCAACATTCTTATTCTTAATAATACTGCAAAATAGAAATAGACCCGAGAAAGCATTCGAAACTATTTTCTGCAAATAAAAAAGGATATTACATTATTGTGGAGAATAATACTATGTGTATTTAAAGTGTTTTGAGGGGGTTGTGTTATTATATTGAATATTTCCCTACAAAAAATTGGTATGGTTAATTGATATTAAACATATTGTTCTTAAATATCACTAAGAAATGGTTTTTTAAAAAGCGACTGTATGACAAGTATTGGGACTATTAATAGAAATATTATATGTAAAAAAAGCAGCAAAAGCTAGGGGGGCTTTGGATTGTTGAATTTGGGGAAATCAACATTTGTTGGACTAATAATAGGTTTATCATTTGTAGTAGGTGGAGTTGTTGCGACAGGGCAAGCGAACTTGTTTTGGAATTTGCCCTCATTCTTTATTATTGTTGGAGGTACGGTTGGCTCTTTTGTAATTGCATTTCCACCTAGCCAGTTAAAAACATTTGGTGCAGTTGTGAAAAAAGCTTTTAGAAAGGACATATACGATATAAAGGGAGAAATTCTGACTTTAGTAAATTTGCACCACTTGCAAGGAGATTAAAATCTATGAGTAAGGAAGAGGTCTTAATGAGAGATGTGGTAATCGAAGGAATTGCTGCCATTCAACAAGGTAAAAATCCAAAACTATTAAAAGAAGAGCTTTGTGCGTTTGCAAACGTTGTTTTTGAAGAAGAAGAAGAAAAAGAAGAAAAAGTAGCAATGATACATAGCGAGGTGGCTGGCTAAATCATGAACAACAAATTTAGAGAAGATGACTTTGATGATGATGATGCCAGTGAAGCTAATTGGCAAGATAGCTATAGTGATTTGATGACAGATTTGCTCGCAATATTTGTAATTCTATTTTCGTTTGCGATGATGAGCCAGGCCATTGTAAATGCTAGAGCTGAGTCCGCATATAAAGAAAGCTTAATTAATCTTAAGGCCAATTCAGCATATCAAGAGCAGGTGAATATATTGCCTGCCAATGATGGCATACAACCTGAGGGGCGCAATTTTAATGAACTATACGAATTAATAAGGGAATACATTGAGGAAGAAGAGCTTTCTACAACATTAAGCGTAACCAAGCTTGGAGATAGTCAAATTCTGTTACGTGCCGAAGATTCGATTTTTTTCGATACTGGCAAAGCCGACCTCAATGCCAGTGCTAAACCGCTTCTTGAAAAGATTTCAGAACTTTTTGTACAGTATGAAAGCTCTATTAGAATGGTAAGAATAGAAGGGCATACCGATAATGTTCCAATTAAAAACTCGCGATTTGACAGCAACTGGGAGTTATCTGCAAGCCGTGCAGTTAATGTTTTGAGGCGTATTGTGGAGATATCTCAGCTTGAACCAAAGAAGTTTTCTGCCGTTGGCTATAGTGAGTACTATCCAATTGCTGATAATGTTACCGATGAAGGCAGAACAAAAAACAGGCGTGTAGACTTTTATATTGAGTCAATGGAATAGGATTTTTTACCTATGTTCCCCAAACAGCATTTGGTTTCACATCCAATAGGCATCCATCAAACATATGGGAGCCATCGCCGACAATCTCACATGCGATGCAATGAGACATTATTATAAGTGGATCATATCAGCAGTAGTTTTGAAGCTGAAATATTGCATATTTATACTTTGAACTGTATAATAAATAGGTATTGTTTCACTTTATTCTTTTGTGGATGAAATTAGGGGGAATTATTGGTGGATTTAACCTTGTTTGGAGCAGATTTTAATTTTATAAAAACATATTACCCGTTTTTCTTAAACGGTGTGAAGAACACAGTACTGCTTGCGTTTTTTGCGGTGCTTTTTGGAGTTTTTATTGGATTGTTCTTTGCATTGATGAAACTTTCAAAATTTAAAATATTTAGAGCTATTTCTTCTTCATACATAGAGTTTATTCGGGGCACACCTGTAATGGTTCAAATTTTCATAATATATTATGGCTTGGACAAGATTGGAATAAGGTTTCCTAATGTGCCAGCATTAAAGAATTTTCTGGGTATAGATTTTGCAGATTTTATGGCAGGTGTTATAACATTATCAATAAATAGTGGTGCTTATGTTGCAGAAATAATAAGAGGAGGTATTCAAGCGGTTGACAGCGGTCAGATGGAAGCAGCAAGATCGCTAGGAATGCCACATGCTATGAGCATGATATATATAGTAATACCACAAGCGTTAAGAAACATACTGCCTGCTTTGGGGAATGAGTTTATAGTTGTAATTAAGGAATCCTCAATAGTATCGGTTATTGGAATAGCTGATCTTATGTACAGTACACAGGTTGTAAGAGGTATAACTTTTATACCTATGGAACCTTTATACGTAGCTGCAATCATGTATTTTATACTCACATTTTCATTATCAAAAATACTTGGTGTTTTCGAAAGGAGGATGCGTGCAGGTGCTTAAAGTCAGAGGCTTGCATAAATATTTTGGGAACCTCCATGTTCTTCGAGGTATAGATACTGATATAAAAAAAGGAGAAGTAGTAGTTGTAATCGGTCCTAGTGGTTCCGGCAAAAGCACTTTTTTAAGATGCTTGAATTTGCTCGAAGCTCCTACCCAAGGTGAAATAATTTTTGAGGGAGTTAATATTACAAGCAAAAAAAATAATATAAATAACCAACGGCAAAAGATGGGTATGGTGTTTCAGCAGTTTAATCTTTTTCCACATATGACCGTTATGAAGAACATTACTCTCGCTCCGATAAAGGTTAAGAAAATGTCAGTTAAAAAAGCAGAAGAGGTAGCGATATCTCTTTTGAAACGAATTGGTTTGGAAGACAAAGCTTTAGCCTACCCAAAACAGCTTTCTGGAGGACAGAAACAAAGAATAGCGATAATCCGTGCTCTTGCCATGTCCCCTGATGTTATGCTCTTTGATGAGCCTACCTCAGCATTGGATCCTGAGATGGTGGGAGAGGTTTTGGATGTTATGAAGGGACTTGCAAAAGAAGGCATGACGATGGCAGTTGTAACCCACGAAATGGGATTTGCCAGAGAAGTTGGGGATAGAGTTTTGTTTATGGATGAAGGAATTATAGCTGAAGAAGGTACACCTGCACATATATTTGGGAATCCACAAAATGAGAGAACAAAGTCATTTTTAAGCAAGGTACTATAATAAAGCAAAAAATCTTTAAGCGTCTAGTTCATTGATTGTGCCTATATCATTTCTTTTTCGTATAAGTAAAATAAATGTAGACAAAAGACCAATGCCAAGAAATACTGGTATAAGAATCATTGTTGATTTTAGGGAAGAATTAATGGATATATAACTTGCAAGCATTGGTGCGATTGCCCATCCAATGCTCCCAACCAACGTCTGAAAACCAAACAAAACACCTCTTTTATTTGAAGGCGTTCTTTCGCTGGTGATTGACATAACAATCGGTTCAATTCCGCCGACTGCAAAAAACATAATTACTAATAAAGTGGTCATCTGCACCAATGTATTTGTGAAAAACAAAGGTGTGGATAAAGCTATTCCACATAATAGCAAAACTCTAATAATATTTAGTTTATTGTATCTATCGCCGAGACGGCTCAAAATAAGTCCTGAAAGTGCTGTCGCTAGAGCAATTAAGCTATTTATCAAGCCAGTGATCTTTGAGGAACCTTCGATTTGTCCCCTTAGTTGCTGCACATAAAGAGGTAGATATGGATTAAAGACAGTTCTTGAAACTCTCAGACAAAAAAGAACTACAAACATAACAATTATTAGAGGAGTAAAAATAACACGCCAGTTTGAACCTATACGACCATTATTATCATCGACATCAAGCGTGTTTTCATCTATCAGTGAAATATCTGCATCAATAGATGGATCTTTATCTTCTCTGACAAAAACCATTACCATTAGAAAGTCAAGAAGCAGAAGCGCTCCACCGATATAAAAGCTTACCCTATATCCTACACTTTCGGCTATAAACCCTCCTAAAGCAGGACCTGCTGAATTTCCAATGAAGGTGGAGGAAGATATTACACCCAGCGCATAAGAAAGATGTCGTTTGGGCGTTGTAGATGCTACAAGAGTAGCTGCTGCTGCAACAGTACCTGTAAATACTCCCTGAAGTATTCTCAATAAAATTAGCTGATTCACATTAGAAACCGTTCCCATTAAGGTTATAATGATAAATCCCCCAAACATAGCTCTTAAAAGCATGGGTTTCTTTCCCCACTTATCAGCAAAATAACCCCAGACAGGTGCCATTAATCCCATGGTTAAAGATGGTGCTGCACTTAAAATGGCTGTCATGACATTCAAGCGATCTGGATCTGTTACTCCAAGCTCTTGTATATAATAAGGAATGAAGGGGATTCCAAGCCCAAAGCCCATAAGTGATACAACTTGTGCTACCCAAAGGATATAAAGGTTTGTTTTCCAGTTTCTCATGTTCAACCCCGGTGTAATGTTTTATTTTGCTTAATCGCAGTGTGTAATAAAATAATTTTATATCATACCAAATAAAAGTCAAGTCCTTTAAAAATTCATTTGCTCGCACTTAGGTTATATAGTATTATATATAATGATTGTTCCCCAGTAAGTCGCTTTGCGACTTATTCCTGCTGGCTAACCTGCAGGAAATTGCAGCTTCGTTGCAATCTGGTGCAATCTAATACGATTATAACCAAAAAAAGGTGATATATATGGATATAAGAAGCATTGCGCAAAGCGCTAAAGAAGCATCAATTAATCTAGCTGCTTTTCGCACAGAGATTAAAAACAGAGCACTTGTTGAAATTGCATTAGAGCTTGAGAAGAGTAAAAACAGGATAATTGAAGCCAATAGATTGGATCTTGAACGTAGTGAAAGCGAAAATCTGGCATTACCTTTACTTAAAAGACTAAAGTTTGATCATGATAAAATTTTAGAAACCATAGCAGGGATTGATAGCCTTGTAAAGCTTGAAGATCCTGTTGGAAAGATACTGGCTGCAACTGAACTAGACAATGGCCTTGAGCTATATAAGGTAAGCTGTCCTATTGGTGTAATAGGCGTAATATTTGAATCAAGACCTGATGCATTGGTTCAAATATCCACATTATGCCTAAAAAGTGGAAATTCAGTACTTCTAAAAGGTGGAAGTGAAGCAAGGGAGACTAACAGAGTTTTAGCTGAAATTATTAGTGAGGCAACTTCTCGTGCGGGAATTCCTAAAGGCTGGATACAGCTTATGGAAACCAGGGACGATGTTAATGAAATGCTTAAACTGGATGAATTTATTGATCTTGTTATTCCAAGAGGTTCAAATGATTTTGTTCGTTACATAATGGACAATTCAAGAATTCCTGTGCTTGGTCATGCGGATGGAATTTGTCATGTATATGTTGATGATGAGGCAGATATTAAGATGGCTGTTGATGTTACTAAAGATGCTAAAACACAGTATGTCGCAGTCTGCAATGCAATGGAAACATTACTTGTACACAAAAAAATTGCAGGGGAATTTCTGCCCTTATTAAAAAGGGAGATGGACAGGAAGAAGGTTGAGCTTGTTGGGTGTAGTGAAGTGGTAAAGATAATTAATGTAGATGCCGCTGACGAAAATGACTGGGAGACGGAATATCTTGATTATAAGCTGTCGATAAAGGTGGTAGACAGCCTGCAAGCTGCAATCGATCATGTTAATACTTATGGGTCAGGTCATACCGATGCGATAATAACTGAAAGCAAAAAGAATGCAGAGCAGTTTATGAACCTGGTGGATTCGGGAAATGTATTCTGGAACTGCTCTACAAGGTTTAGTGATGGCTTCAGGTATGGTTTTGGTGCTGAAGTAGGAATAAGCACAAACAAGATTCATGCAAGGGGACCTGTAGGGCTCGAAGGACTTCTTATTTACAAGTATAAACTTTTTGGTAAAGGTCATGTAGTGACTGACTATGCCCAACAGAAAAAAACCTTTACTCACAGAAAAATTTAAACAAACTCTTGCTTGAAAACCCAATTGACAGGTTTAAATTGTTATTGAACTTTTGAATATGGTGTGGTAAAATTACTTATGCTATGGACATATGTCCGTGGTACAGAAACAAACCCTGTGAGTCTATGCAAATTGAATATGACATATAAAGAATAAAAAGCATATAATAAGCGTATAATTTGGGGTTTAGATAGCAATTAATATAAGGTTGATTATTTCAGCCAATTGTGTGATCGGGAGGGCGAATAAAAATGGAAAATAAACTTAAAGTGGGCATTATAGGTGCAACAGGAATGGTGGGGCAGCGATTTATTTCATTACTTCATGACCATCCGTGGTTTGATGTGGTATGTGTTGCAGCCAGTGAAAGGTCAGCTGGAAAAAAGTATAGTGAAGTAGTCAAAGGACGCTGGTCACAGAGCATTCCGGTACCTGAGTATATCGGCAATCTTATTGTTGACAATGCAAATGAGGTTGAGAAAATAAGCAGCAAGGTTGATTTTGTGTTTTGTGCAGTTGAAATGGATAAAGAGGAAGTAAAGAAGCTTGAAGAAGCTTATGCAAAGACTGAAACTCCTGTGGTTTCAAATAATTCCGCTCATAGGTGGACATTGGATGTTCCCATGGTAATACCGGAAATAAATCCCGCGCATCTTGACATTATTGAAATTCAGAAGAAGCGTTTAGGCACAAAAAAAGGTTTCATAGCAGTCAAACCGAATTGTTCAATTCAAAGCTATGTTCCGGCTGTGACTCCGCTAATGGAATATGATCCTCTAAATATTCTGACATGCACTTATCAGGCGATTTCAGGTGCTAGTAAGACCTTTGAAAGCTGGCCGGAGATAGTGGATAATGTTATTCCCTTCATAGGTGGTGAAGAAGAAAAGAGCGAGAAAGAGCCTTTGAAAATATGGGGAAGTGTGTCAGCTGATGGTATAGTAAATGCCGGTAAGCCTGTGATATCAGCACAGTGTATAAGAGTGCCTGTAGCAGACGGACATTTGGCGGCAGTTTCCATAAAGTTTGAAAAGAAGCCATCAGAGAGCGAAATATTAGCAGCTTGGGAGAATTTTGAAGGGAAGCCGCAGAAGCTATCTCTTCCAAGTGCACCAAAGCCGTTTTTAAAATACTTTCATGAAGAAAACAGACCTCAAACAAAGCTTGACAGGGATTTTGAAAGGGGTATGGGTATTACAATAGGACGGCTGAGAGAAGACAATCTTTTTGATTATAAGTTTGTATGCCTGTCTCATAATACACTACGTGGTGCAGCGGGCGGTGCGGTGCTCACTGCAGAGCTTTTAGTAGCTGAAGGGTATATACAAAAAAAATAAGATGATTAATATAGTATTTAAAAAGCAACCAAAAGGCAGCAGGTATTACCCTGCTGCCTTTTGGTATAATATATGCAATGTAATAATTCTAGTATTTTGCCCTTCCCAAAGCAATAGAACCGTGCTACTGCCTTAGGCTCGCTGCCTGCCTAGAAGAGGAAAAGCAACTTTGAAAAGCATCAGAACTGCGCTGCTACCTTCCAAAGGTCATATTACAAGAATTAAAGATATTGCATATAGTAATGCATTGTAATGCATGGTTCCCTAAGCATCTGGCTACATTTAAATCAAAGCATATGCGCGTTCTCAACAATTTTTCTGTACTGGTGGCAGATATCTTTAATGTCGGACTTATACAAGTCTTCATCAACAATGATTATTGTATCATTGCCATAGGTCTTAAGCATTTCAGCGATATTTTTCAGGTTAACACCACTCATGGGACACGGGAAAATACTTTTTAAGTGTCCTATTGGATTAACAGCGTTGCCAACTATATCTAAACATTCTTTTTTATTAATAAAAAAGTTATTTATATAATTGGGGAATATTGTCACGTCTGCACCTGCTAAACGCATGAGTTGTCCTAATATTACACCATGGGATATGCCATCGGGACCCACTATGAAGCTTCCATAAAAGGAAGGGTGACTTATTATAGGAAGAGCAACACTTATGTCATCGGCAATACTGCGCATTGTATCTAGACCGGTTAATCCGGGCGCTATAAGAAGTGCCCCGGCATTAGCTTTCTTAGCCATTTCAGCTCTTGTAAAAATATCATCATAGGGTGCGGTAATATTAGGTACATATATACTTTTGAACCCTGTGATTGAATTAGCTTTTTGAACTGCTTCACTACAAAGTGCAACTCTTTCATCAAAAGGTGCAAAGGACTGGTCTGCAAGTCCGTGATTATCCATAACTATATCAATGCCGCCTAAAGCAAGCTCATAAGCGAGTTTTGATAGTTCTTTCGGGGTCAATCCTACAGGTTTTAGTGAGGCTGATAGAAGAGGACGTTTGGATAAGCTTAAAGCTTCCCTGATTCCATTGATTCCGTATCTAGGACCGTTGTAAAGGCTCAGAAGTGATTCTGGTAGTTCTATATTCAATACCTGTATCCCAGGTTTCATGCTGGTATTACCAAATATAACATTTAGAAGCTGTGTTAATTCACCTTCTGCAGTTTCTATGGCATAGCTTATAACAGCATTAAACACTTCACTTTCAAAGGATTCGATGGATTCAATTTTACCTTTGATTTGCGAATTAATAACTCCGTCAGGTAAAAGTTCATCCGGAAAATCTATTGTGTCAGCAAGGCAAATTTCTTGTGCTGTTTTAAGTGAATCCTCCTCTTCCCCATATATTTTATAGGTTACGCTAAACCGTTCTCCGGATAACTCAATATCAGTCCCCTTAAAATCTCTAATATTCATAAATAAGACTCTCCTTCTATATAAAAAGCTTGATACACCTTTAATGTTCCATATAATTATAGATTCTGCGATTTTGCTTGTAAAGTGTTTTTTAAAATAAACTTTATCTTGTATTTGACAAAAAAGCGAATTGTTCTTTTGCTACACACTTATTATGCCTTATAATGCGATAAAGCAGATCATCCAAATTAAAGCAGTCCGGAAAGATTCAGCATTTCTAGAGTAAGAGGCGGCTGTCCGAGCTTGCGGTTGACAACAAAATCACCATGACAGTCCGATCCTCCTGTTATTAGTAAGTATCTATCTGTGCACGCTTTAATGCTGTAATCGGTAACTTCCTTGCTATTATCGGGATGGTAGCACTCTATACCACATACACCTTGATCAATCATGTCTTGGATAACACCTTTGTAGTCATCTCCATAAAAGTAAACACCAGGGTGTGCTAAAATAGGTATTCCTCCTGCATTAATTATAGCTCTTATTGCTTCTTGAGATGAACAGTAATATATTTTACTAAAAACATTATCATTATCAAACAAATTGAAAAACTCAATGTGATTTTTGCAGAGATTTTTATCCTTTGCATAATTGAAGGCTTTCCAGCCACCACTTGTAGGATTATCAATATATTTCTCGTATTCCTTGTAAGATACATTGAATCCTTTAGCTTCAAGATATTGTATGCTTTCCTCATCTTTTTTTTCAAGCAGCTGCATATTTTTTTTAAGTAAAGCCTGAAGATTTTGATTATCTATATCAATCTTGTATCCTAAGATATGAGGCGTAATATCTCCCCAGGTTGAAGTTATTTCAACGCCATTGATAAATTTTAAGGATTTGCTTTCTGCAATCTTTCTTGTTTTATTGACATTTTCGGTAGTATCATGGTCTGTCACTGCAAACATATCAATACTATTTTTAATAATTTCATTAACAAGTTCATAAGGTGTCCAGGTACCGTCCGAGGCTGTTGTATGAACGTGTAGATCTACTTTTACTATGTTGCTTTTTTGCATAATTTTCCTCCAAAGACTTAGTAATAGCATTATATTTTATTTTTTATCTAAAAACAATCAAAAATACGTTTTGAGTTTTCCCAAATTATTAGCCTTTTTCTGTTGCTATAACTTTTTTAAAATCCATGATATAATGGTTTTAATTTGGTTTTAAAAGTATATGTTTTTGTGGGTGAAAATAATGGTTAAGAGAGTTATGGCGAAGTTTGGAGAAACACGCTTTTTTAAAGATTACTTTAATGAAAAGACTATTGGACAGTTTAAAAGGTACGTAATTACGGGTATTTTGTCCTTTAGTCTTGAATACTCTATTTTTACTTTACTTTATAAGGTTTTGGGGTTGTGGTATATAACTTCAAACACTATAGCATATATAGTAATTTTTTGTTTCAATTTTATTCTTAACAGATATTGGTCTTTTAAATCAAAAGTTGATTTAAAAAAGCAGTTAGTTATGTATGGCTTTTTGTTTTTGTATAATATGTTAGCAACAAATGTGCTCATGTATTTATTTTCAGATGCTGTAGGAATTTCTCCACAAGTTTCAAAAGTATTTGTTATGGGAGCTGTTGTCTCCTGGAATTTTATTATTTATAAAAAGATTATTTACCGCTAAATGTTTGGGGGATTGCAATGTATAAAAAGATGGTATCCGTAGTTATACCTGTATATAACGAAGGTGAGAGTATTTTTGAAAATGTGAATACAATAAAAAAGGTTATGGATACAACTTTGTATGAGTATGAGTTTGTTTTAATAGATGATGGATCGCACGACAACACATGGAGTGAAATTAACAGGCTGATGGATATCATTCCTAACTTGAGGGCTTTGCGCTTCAGCAGAAATTTTGGTAAGGAAGCAGCTTTGTTTGCAGGATTGGAGAATGTAAAAAGTGACGCATGCATAATTATGGATTCAGACTTGCAGCATCCACCTGAGATAATACCAAAAATGTTCAAGCTGTGGTCAGATGATGGATTTGATGTTGTTGAGGGTGTGAAAAGCTCTAGAGGGCATGAAGGATTTTTAAGCAAAGTATCAGCTAATTCGTTTTATAAGCTGCTTCATGTTCTGTCAGGAATAGATATTGACAAAGCATCGGATTTTAAGCTGCTTGATAAAAAAGTAGTAAATGCTCTATTGAACATGAATGAAAGAAATACTTTTTTCAGGGGAATGTCAGCTTGGACCGGATTTAACAGAGCGAGTGTGCCTTTTGCTGTTAAGGAGCGCACTAATGGCTCATCTAAGTGGTCAGCTCTTAAACTTTTTAAATTGGCAATGAATGCTATTACTTCTTTTTCGTCGTTGCCTCTTTATATTGTTACTTTTTTAGGTGTACTATTTCTTGCGGGTTCATTCATATTAGGTATTCAGACATTGTATATGAAATTTAAAGGAATCGCGGTCAGTGGTTTTACAACGGTTATTTTACTTCTTTTAATTATCGGCAGCACACTTATGATAAGTCTGGGTATTATAGGAACTTATGTTGCAAAGATATATGAAGAGGTAAAGCAAAGACCTAGATACATTGTGGCTGAGAAAATAGAAAAGCACTCTAAAAGCGAACTAGTGTACAATCAACCATAATCGGAGGTAAGATCATGATTGCAGTTTTGTATATAGTTTTAGCTTGGTATACTGGTACAAGCATAGTTAAAAGAATAGTGCCTTATATTTTGAATATTGACCGTGTACGTTGTCTTACAGGACATCGAGTTGAGCTTGGTAAATGGATGATAATTTTGCCAGGATCCTTTCTGACAGGCACCTTAATTATGACATGGGTTACTTATACTGCTGCGTACATATTTAAAAACACTCGGTATCCACTTCTTATTGGTAACATTGTCTCAATTGTTCTTTTTTCACTTATTGCATTTTATAGAGTCAATAAAAATAAACATGTATTTATAGGTATCTACACAAGAATAAAAACTGGTTTCCAAAAGTTTAATAAACAAAATTATATAGAGCTAGTTTTTATCATTGTGGTCACTGCAGTATGGTCTTTTTTTATGTTTCGATCGTTTATCATAAGAGGTAACACAATGTATGTGGGTTATTCAGTATTCAGTGACTTTGGTCCCCACCTTTCGGTAATCCGCTCCTTTTCGTTAGGTTCCAATTTTCCATCAGAATACCCGCATTTTGCTGGGAGTGGTATGCGCTACCACTTTATGTTTCAGTTTCTTGTGGGAAACCTAGAATACCTTGGGATGCCACTTGACTGGGCTTTTAACCTTCCGAGTATAATATCAATAGTTTCGTTTCATATGCTTTTATATTCATTGACCATGATGCTTTTTAACAGAAAACTCACCGCATTATTAACTTCAGTCTTTTTTTTCTTCAGGAGTTCCTTTGCCTTTTTTACCTTCTCGAGACAATTTGAAAATTGGAGAGGATTGGTATCAGCTATCCTTAAAAATGAGGAGCACATTGGAAATACTTTGCATGAAAACTGGGGTTTATGGGCTCAAAAGGTATATGTAAACCAGAGACATTTTCCCTTTGCTTTAGGTATTCTCATTCTTATTTTGATTGCGATACTTCCATTATATCGAAAAATGCTTGCCCAAGTAGCTAAAGCTATGAAAGAGTCTTTTGTCAAGAGTGAGACCTATATGACCGAGTCTGAAAATTCAACAGAATTAGCAGAAAAATGTTATAATACCGGAATGTTTGGAAAGAACAGGTTTTTGACAGTTTGTCATAAAAGAATCAATAGTTGCTCTGTACAAAGTTTGTATCAAAGAGCAAAGCTTTGGATCAAAGAGTTTGCATTTACAGCGGATAGCTGGCTCCCTTTAGATTTGCAGCGTTCTATAGCTACAGGTATTTTGTTAGGTCTTTTAAGTTTCTGGAATGGCGCGGTTGTTATTGCATGTCTTGGGATATTGATCGTTATTGCAGCATGTTCTAAACACAGGCTTGAATTTTTAATTATTGCTGTGATTACAGTGGTATTATCCTATGCTGAATCAACTTTTTTTATAGGGTTAGGGAATTCCGCAATAGAACCTAAACTGACACTTGGTTTTTTATCAGGCAGCGATAATCTTTTAGAGATTATTAAGTTCTATGTTGAACTTCTTGGAATTTTACCCTTCGTAGTTTTAAGTACACTTTTTATACTGCCCAAGGGAGGGAGCGTTCTTACATTAGTTTTTTTCTCGCCGATTTTGTTAGCATCAACGCTTCAGCTGACACCAGACATTACTGTCAATCATAAATATGTAATAATTGCAACTATTTTGTTGGGAATTATTGCAGCATGTCTCATAGATAGTTTACTAAAAGCACGCAAGTTTGCTACAATATTAACAGCTTCATTGCTTATAATGGCTATGACAATTACCGGAGTTGTGGATATAATTACACTTTTTAATTTAGATAAACACCAGCTCAAATACGAAACTGACCATCCGGTTTTTACTTGGGTTCTTAGCAATACTGATGCAGACAAGATATTTCTGACGCATCATTACAGTCTTGACCCAATTCTGTTAGCGGGACGAAAATTGTTCTATGGGTGGCCGTATTATGCGTGGTCTGCTGGTTATGATACCGATGAAAGAGCACAAGTGGTGCGCCAAATCTATGGAGCTGAAGAAGCTGAGCAAGTACAAAAGTTAGTTAAGAAACATAATATAGGTTATATAGTAGTAGAAAATGAGAACAGAAAAAGTAAGGATTATAAGTTGAATGAGAAATTGATAGATGAGCATTTTACCAAAGTTTATACTGGTAGTAATAATTATACAATCTATAGGACTGATTGGTAGTACAAAGAAATAAGCATTGATTAATTGACATTCATGTGCCTTTTTATAAAGAGGGCTAACGCTATAATGCACTATTTCTAGAGGATTAATTAAGTATTTAGTTGTGCTATTAATCAACATTAAATATAAAGTCATGGGGGTTGATTATGTTAACTAATAGACTTTCTGCGATGCAAAAAAAAGTGTCGAAAAACGATAATAGGGATACGAAAATTTCTCCAAATACCATATATACCATTTTAGGTGGTGTAGTTCTACTTAGACTTCTTATGACGTTTTTACCAAGCTACAAGGTTGATATGGGAGGGTATCGTGCATGGAGTACACTTTTAGCCCGAAAAGGATTTACTGACTTTTATGATAATTTTCATGTAGTGTATGCACCTTTTTATATGTATTTTCTTTGGATGACCGGTTGTATTGCTCGGATTTTCTCTATAAGTATAGAAGCTCATGAATTTTTAATAAAGACATGGGCTGTAGCATCTGATATTTTAGGAGGGTACCTGATTTACCTAATAGGAAAAAAATATGGGAGAGATAAGGAGGGCTTCATTTTAGGTATAGTTTATGCTATGAATCCTGCAGTCTTTTTTAACTCCTCTATATGGGGGCAGTTCGATTCCATTCCAGCTACTATGCTGCTAGCAGTGATATATTGTTTTAACACAAGAAGGAGTGTTGCTGCAGCTATTCTGTTTGGAATTTCTGTCTTAACCAAGCCTCAGAGTGTGGTATTGGCACCGGTTGTCTTAATTCTGTATTTTGACCGCTTATCATTAAAAAAGGTCCTTCTAACACTTGTTGGGGGAATAAGCGCATATATATTGATTACATTACCATTTGCATCGTGGCGATCAGTGTTTTGGGTAATAGAGCATTACATTACAAGTGGGGGAGATTATCCTTATGCGACAGCTAATGGTTTTAATTTTTGGACATTAGTTAACGGTCAGATTCAAGCAGATAACCTGCCATTTCTGGGATTGACTTATGCAAAATGGAGTATCATTTTACTTTTGTTTGCAGCATTAATATCGATTTTAGCAATAGTCAGAAACAGGCATAGTGCGTACGCGATTTATTTTACTAGTTATTTTATTAGCTTTGCAGTATTTATGTTTGGAACAAGGATGCATGAAAGATATCTTTTTCCTGCTTTTATTTTTCTAATGGTTTGCATTTTATGGAATCGCAGACTTTGGTATGTAGCAGGAGTACTAAGCCTATGCCACCTAATAAATCAATGGTATATATACAGTCTGTCGTTTAAGGAAATTTTCTGGGTGTCTCCGCAGGACACTTTAGGGTATATTGTTGCAGCTATTACCATGCTTGTAATGATTGATGCACTATATGAAATGTATAAACTGATTACGCTTAAAAAAGTGTGTGTGACAATCAGTAAAAATAAGTGAGATAAAGGAGGTGCTTAAGTTGAAGGTATGTATAGTAGGTGGAGGAATTACAGGGCTTACAGCCGGATATGAGCTTGTAAAAAAGGGTCATAAGGTGACGATTTTTGAAAAAGAAGAAAACTATGGAGGTCTTGTTGATACCTGTACTATCAATGGAGAAAAATTGGAGCGATGTTATCATCATATATTCACCAGCGACAATGAGATTATCAGTCTCATACATGATCTGGGTCTTGAAAATGAGTTAAAATGGTATGAGCCGAGCAATTCGATTTATATTAATGAACTTATTCACCCATTTACAACACCTGTTGACCTTCTAAAGTTTAAAGAGCTGTCACTGATGGATAGAGTTAGGATGGGGCTTATGGTACTTCGTGCTGGTTTTATAAGGAACTGGCAGGAGATGGAGCATATGACGGCGAAAGAATGGATAATAAAAAACGCAGGGAAAACTGTGTATGATAAGGTATGGGGACCGCTTCTTTACTCTAAGTTTGACATAGATGCCAAAGATATTTCTGCAGTATGGATATGGAATAAATTTAAGTTAAGGGGTACAACTAGGGGTAAGAACATTGGTCGCGAAATGCTAGGATACATGGATGGAAGCTTCGGGAAAGTTCTTGACGAGATGGTTATAAAGATAACTGAAAAGGGAAGCTCTATCAAAACAAACATGCCAGTTTCACAAATTATACCATTAGAAGATGGTGGCTTTAAAGTTTGTGCAGGAGGAGTAGTTCAAAAATTTGATGCTGTTATCGTGACAGTATTCCCCGGAATGCTGTATGATTTAGTCCCACAAATACCTGCAAACTACATGGAAAAAGTTTCGAAAATAAAATATAAAGCTAACATTTGTGTTATATTAGAATTGTCAAAAAGGATTTCACCATGGTATTGGGTTACAGTTGCGGAAGAAGGTTTTCCTTTTGTTCTTGCTATAGAGCATACAAACCTGATTACTGACAGAAGGTATAAAAGTAGCATTATGTATCTTTCAAGATACATAGATACAAATAATAAATTATATGAAATGCCTGATGATGAAATAATAAGCACATTTTTAACCGGTGCTAAGAAAGTATTTCCTGATATGGATGAATCATTGATCAAAAAGACTTATGTGAACAAATTCACATATTCACAACCAGTTATTTCGAAAAGATATTCATCTGTATTGCCGGAGTTTGATACGCCTATACAAGGATTGTACCTTTCTTGCATGGCACAGATTTATCCTGAGGACAGAGGGCTTAATTATGCAGTTCGAATGGGGAAGACGATAGCAGATCGTGTAGTATAAGCAAAGCCCTTATAGTGTTTGGAGTAGATGTATGAGAAAGTGTAAGAGTTGTGCATAGTTTAAAGTAAGCAAAGCACGAAAGGGAGGCTAAGATGAGGAAATTTTTATTATTTTTAAATTTATATTTTTTAACCTTTTTTATAATCTTTGCGTGCCCATTAGGCACAGGTGTTGTTTTTTCAGATGGAGAAAATTTGATTGCCAATCCTTCTTTTGAAGAGGTGTCAGGCGATAAACCAATTGCATGGAGAATTTGGACGTGGGAAAAAGACAGCACTTATTCGTCACTTGGCATAGAGACAGATGAAACATTTTCTGGTAGTAGCTCTGCAATCATCACAAACAATAAGGATAATGATGCAAGATACATACAATCTATTAATGTGCAACAAGATTCATACTATAGGGTTTCGTGCATGATAAAGACAGAAGGTGTAGAAACTAATGGTTTGGGGGCTAACATTTCAATTGAAGGAAGGCTTGAGACCTCAAAAGATATCAAAGGTACCAGTAAAGAGTGGGAACGTGTGGAATTATATGTTAAAACAGAAAAAAACGTGAATTTTATCAATATAACGCTTGGACTTGGCGGATATGGAAAAGTAAATAAGGGCAAAGCTTATTTTGATGATGTGAGTTTTGTAAAGGTAGACTTTGTTCCTGCAGGTGCCCCCCTTGCGATAATTGGAGAAGTTGAAGCTGACAAAGATAAAGAAAGCAGCAAAAGTGATTTGTTATCGGACAGGGGCAGGCGTTCCACAAAATATGACTGGCTTCTTTTAATAGGTGCTTTTGTAGCAGCGATTTTTGGTGCCTTATTTGCTTACAAGACTCGGAAGAATAATGGGTTTGATTCAACCAAAGTTTATGAAGGCGACTATTTCCCCGGGGATACAGATCAGAATGAAGATCAAAACAATGACCAGAATAACGACCAATTGGGAACAAAAAATCAAAAGGGTAGCACGAAGCCTACGGACCAAAGAGATTCTAGCCAATTATTTAAAAGCTGGTTTAATTCGGACCCAAAAACATTAAACACTGAAGTTAACAGTATAAATGACAACAAAGAAATTAAGTTTTTCAAACCAGATAAGCAGGACTATATAATAATGGCGTCAATGACTTTAATATATCTTGTTCTTGCTCTTGTAAACCTTGGTAGTTTAAATGTACCTAAGACTGGCTGGATGCCGGTTACGGCAGGTGAAGGCTTCACAGTTGATTTTGGTAGGCAGGTGAATATTTCTAGAATATGTTATTACCAAGGGCACGGCCAAGGGTGGCATATTGACGGAAGCTACAGGGTTGAGTATATGGATCAAGATGGAGAATTCAAACCGCTTGGATCTTTTGAAAAAGATGATTTTTATAAGTGGGGTTACTCAAATGTACACGCCACAACTGACCGAATTAGGCTAATAGTTGATGAACCAGGTGGTACGTTGCTTGAAGTGGGTTTTTTTGAGGATGGGAGTGATAAACCACTAACAGATTTTCTAATAGTAGAAAAAAATATTGATATGAATGATGAAGGATCAGTTGAAAATCTTTTTGACGAAAACGTTAAAATTGAATACAATCCTTCTTTTATGACCAGTACCTATTTTGATGAAATATACCATGCGCGAACAGCCTATGAGCACCTAAACAAGCTTGAACCTTACGAGAACACTCACCCTCCATTAGGAAAACTGTTTATAGCAGCAGGTATAGCACTTTTTGGTATGAATCCGTTTGGTTGGAGAATTATCGGTACGTTGTTTGGTGCAGCTATGATCCCTGTAATGTATCTTTTTGGTAGAAAGATGTTTGAAAAAAGGTTTTATGGCTTTTGCGCGGCTTTTCTTATGATGTTCGACTTTATGCATTTTACGCAGACAAGAATAGCAACTATTGATGTGTACGCAACATTTTTTATAATTTTTATGTACTATTACATGTATGATAGTTTTATGTATAGGTCTTATACGTTGGGATACAGACAGTCTCTTAAACCATTGTTTTTCAGCGGTTTGTTTTTTGGAATAGGTGTAGCATGTAAATGGATAAGTATTTATGCAGGAGCGGGTCTTGCATTATTGTTTTTTGTCGCAAAATATATTGAATATAAGGACTATAAGAAAGCTCTTGGTGATAGAAATCTTAAAAATACACAATTGGTAAAAGATTTTATTCCCTTACATATTACCAAAACAATGGCATACTGTGTTGTGTTTTTTGTAATTATTCCGATTATAATATATTTGTTGTCATACATTCCTTTTATGATGATACCCGGACAAGGTCACGGAGTTGCAAATGTCTGGAAGTTGCAGCTGCACATGTTCAATTATCATAGCGGACTTAATGCAACACATTCTTTTGCCTCACCATGGTACCAATGGCCTATCATGTATAAACCTACATGGTTCTATTCAGGGAGCGATATGCCTCATGGAATAGTTTCAACTATTGTTACTATGGGAAATCCGGCTATATGGTGGGTGGGAATTGCTTCCTTTGTTGCTTCACTTCTTATATCAATAAAAAAGAGAGATAAAAAAATGGCAGTTGTTTATGTAGCCTTTGCTTTTCAATATCTTCCATGGGTACTGGTTTCTAGAATAACATGGATATACCACTTTTTTTCGTCAGTACCGTTTCTGATACTGACAATTGTTTATATAATAAAGTATATAATAGAGAAGTACAAAGATAGTTACAGTGTTGCGGAGGAGGTTCAATCGCTATATATTCGATATAGCGTTGTAGCGGCTTATTTAGGGATAGTATTTATTTTGTTCGTTTTATTTTATCCAGTATTATCCGGAATGCCTGTGAGTGCAGAGTATGTTAAGGGTTTGCGTTGGTTTAAATCGTGGATTTTTTAGGAAGAATTGATAAAGAAATGCATAAAGAAATGCATAAAGATATAGTGTAGTAACAGAACAGGCTAATTATTTTTTGAAAACCAAAGGTTCTTAAGAATATAAAAATGCTAACGCTTTTTATGCGCCATCCGTGGCGCAAAAAAGCTAAAAAAACGTCGTGTTCTTTTCACGCATTTTTACATTCCGCTCACCGGGTTTTCTAACAAAATAAAGCCAATTGTTCCTTTTACTACACCATATAATTAAAAGATACTTAACAAAAAGGGAGGAAGAAAACATGTCGGAAAATTGTATGTATTCTGTAGTTGTGCCTGTCTACAATGAAGAAGAGGTAGTAGCTGAAACATATAAAAGGTTGAAAGAAGTCATGGACAGTTTGAGCGAGCCTTATGAAATACTATTTGTTAATGATGGAAGCCGGGATAAAACTGTACCGATAATTAAAGATATCTGTAGCAGAGATAGCAGCATAAAGCTATTAGATTTTTCGCGAAATTTTGGTCATCAGATTGCAATCACAGCTGGAATGGATTTTACAAGCGGCGATGCAATTATAATTATTGACGCTGACCTTCAGGATCCCCCTGAGGTAATTCCAGAAATGATCAAAGAGTGGAAAAATGGTTATGAGGTTGTATATGGGAAAAGAATTGAGCGCGAAGGTGAGACTCCTTTTAAAAAAATAACTGCATCAGTATTTTATCGTTTTCTAAACGCAATGACAGATGTGGATATACCTGTAGATACCGGCGATTTTCGGCTTATTGACAGAAATGTTTGTGACGCTTTAAAAAAAGTAAATGAGCGTAGCAGGTATGTAAGAGGACTAATTTCCTGGCTTGGCTTTAAGCAGACAAGTGTTGAGTTTAAAAGGGAAAAACGTTTTGCTGGTATAACAAAATATCCTCTTAAAAAAATGATCAAATTTGCCTTTGATGCTATGGCATCCTTTTCATATAAGCCATTGAAGATGGCTTCTTATGCAGGAGTGTTTATTTCAATTTGCAGTTTTATTTATCTTGTGGTTGTCTTATATCAAAAGCTTTTTACCAATCTTACTGTACAAGGATGGGCGTCCACTCTTGCTGTAAGCCTTTTGTTCAATGGTATTGTACTTATGATGCTTGGAATTATCGGTGAATACATTGGAAGAATATATGACGAAGCTAAAGGACGACCACTTTATATCGTTAGAGATAGAGTTAATATTGATGATGACCGAGAAAGTGGCAGGCTATAATAACCTCCCCTGCCCAGTGTAGGCAGGGGTTGGCTCAAATCTTTATGTTTCTGTTTTCGATTATCCATATAGTGACTTTGCTGCTTGAAACACTTATTCTAATCATTATTGGATATTTTCGGTTGTTTACAAACTTAAAATCTGCACCATTATATACAACTGTCGCGTCACGTCCCATGGGAACATACCCAACATCCTTAGAATGCGGGTGCTTTTCTGTTACAGTTAAACCAGCGTTATCAACAGCATTAAATAATGTACTTGAAATCTGGCATATTCCGCCTCCGACACCATATGCGTCCTCTGGTCCGTTTTCTTTATTGATTATTATTGGAGCAGGTTCATACCCTTTACCTTCAGTTCGTTTACCTAATGCTCCGTTAAAAGAAAACTCTTCTCCGGGTGAAATCACAGTGTAGTTGATTTTTTCTGCAGCAATTTTGATATTATGAACACGATTTTGCTCTCGGTTCAATATTGAGGTTGAAAATGAACCTATAGTACTAATTGCATTTTTAACAGAGTTCATGCTAATTTCTGGATTGTCGTGTACTATAATTAGTTCGATTTTTTCACCTTCATCTGCAGACATAATTTTTTCCATAGTTGTATTTATATCAGCATGCTTACCCTGCGATTCTGGTGTCACCTCCCAAGTGGAATTGTCGAAATCAGCGTTTTTTGGAACGACTAAAACTTCAGAAGCCAGTCTTTCCAGTTCTTTTGATAGCTCATTTTTTGTTAATTCGCCTACACCTAGATCGTTTAATTGCACTTCTTTTTTAACCCTAGGTTGACAACCCAAGTTTAGAATGAGCAATATACAAACCAGAATAAAAAAAAATTTTTTTACGCCGGAAAAAGCAATAGTGTACTTTATAATGATGGCTTGTAAAGGCTCATTATTTTTATTTGAATTGATACTATCAGACCCTTTCATTGTTACTTATTCAAATTTTGCCAACTAATACATTATGGTTCCACCTGTAAACGTATAAAAAATGGCCAATAACAGACTTATCACTGCCAGTATAACGCTAGTTAATATAAGAGTATTTCCACTACCTTTCCTGAAATTATTTGAAAGTATCCCAAAAATAATTGAAGCTACTGCAAAAAGTGGAGAAACAAAAACTGCTAATGCCGCGCAAATCCACCCAAAAGTCAGATAGGCTGGGAATCTTCCGGAAAGAGCTGCTATATCGTTTTTTTCTCTGTGCATTTTGCCCCTATAATCCATAGAAAGATTAATAACATTATTAGGCGTATTTTTTTTGTCATTAAATTTATTATCATTATTTTTTGATTCTTTATTGCTATTTTCGTTCAAAAGAAACCACCTCCATCTTTATTATTAAGTTTTAGAATGCAGTTATGCCTTTTAAAAATTAGAAGAAATATTGATGTATTATACAAAAAATAATAAATTTTCATATAAGATTGATTAAAGCTAATTCCACATGCAATATATGCTGCAAAAAAAAACACTCTGACACCATATATTGTACGAGAATTCCAAGTTAATTCCATATAAATACTTTTTGGATATGAATCATTAGAATAAATTATTAACTTTTAGAAATATTAGGAAGGAATTTCTCATTATGTGTCGAAATATAAAATAACCTAAGAAAATAGTCACTATTAGTGTGTAAGTACCATTTTTAAAGTATATACAAAAAATGATCTTGCGTAAAATGATCATGCGTGTAAAAAAACGGTAAAAAAGAAAGAGGGGGGCATGGATTTGTTTAAGGGGACGAAAAATCCAATTGAAGCAGAAAAGAAAAATATATCAGGACTAAAACTACTAAAAAGAATCACTAATTTTTTAGCGGGAATTCTTACTTTTTTAGCGGGCAAGTTAAGATATACAAAAATTACTACTAGACTTTTGGTTTCTTTGCTATATCTATCGCTTGTGCCACTGATCATAACAGGGATTCTTGTATACAACAAATCCAGTTCTGCAATCACAAGCCAGATTAAAAACTATTCAGGCTTGTTGCAGCAACAGCTAGAAAAAAATATTGATAACGCAATTATGGATGCAGAAAGTGAATGCCTTGAAATAATATTAAATCCAATTGTTCAAGATAATCTTCCTAAATATGACCAATTGACAGCTTATGACAAGATGACTTTTATGAATAGCTTTAACAGCGCAATTGTTAACAAAACAGGTTTAAACAGTTCACTATTTACAGCTGTTCTGATTATTGATCCTGATAATACCTTAAGGTATGGAACCGATGCATCCTTACAAAAAAAGCATTTTGAATATTGGCATAACGCGGTTAAGGACTCTCAGGGTGCATTTTGGGAGTTAAGTCCATTGTTAGATAACAGTAATAAGCAATCTTCAAATTTAGTTTATGTTAGAGAAGTTCCACAAATAACAGCAGGAACTAGAAATGTCGGAACAATAGTCTTGAATTATAATCAAAATATGTTAACTGAACTTTATAAAGATATTAAGTTAGGCGAAGGTGCTGAAATATTTATAGTGGATTCCTCCGGAACAATAATATCAAGTATGGTAAAGGGATTAGTTGGCACTGAGTACGAGCACAAAGAGGTTATAGAGGAGATTAAAAAAAATCTTGATAATAATATTTCCTCCTTTGATTTTGATGTTAAGGGTGAGAAACAGCTTATTTCTGCAAGTCCTATAAAACGTACAGAATGGTTTACTGTTTCAACAATACCTTATTCATATATAAATTCAGCTTCTTTAGAAATCAGCAAGACCATTCAGCTGATATGTATAATTTTTATAATTATTGCACTGATATTATCAATTATGATTTCACTAAGTATTTCGCAACCATTGAAAAAGCTTGTTTATTTGATCCAGCAAGCTAAAGGTGGTAACCTTTCAGTAAGGATTAGTGATAAGAGTAGGGATCAGATTGGTGAAGTAATAACTAATTTTAACGAAATGGTTGATAATATAAGAGCGGTAATTCTAAAGGTAAAGGTTTCCTCGGAACAGGTGATGGATAGCTCATCTAAGCTTTCGTCATCATCCGATCAAAGTTACGCTGCTTCAGAGCAGATTGCTGTAACTATTCAGCAAATCGCAGAAGGCGCATCTTCACAAGCTGAGGGTGTTACTGAAAGTGTTGGCTATATGAATAATCTTTCAACAGAGATAGCTGAAGTGAACAATAATGTCTCAGGAGTCTTGAAGGTTGTTAATAATACGCAAGAAATTACTAAAAATGCGTTTAATGTTGTTAATTCACTCAACACTAAAGCTTCTGAAGCAAGCACTGCTTCAGAACGGATTTCAAATGATATAACAGGTCTTAATATTGAAATGAAAGAAATTGAAAAGATAATAAAGGTAATAGTCAGCATTTCAGAGCAAACAAATCTTCTTTCGCTAAATGCAGCAATTGAGGCCGCTCGTGCAGGTGAAGCAGGAAGAGGATTTGCAGTTGTGGCCGGAGAAGTTAGAAAACTTGCGGATATGTCCAAAGAATCAACAATAACAATAGGTGAAATTGTTAAAAATATTCTTGATAAGTCCCAATCAACAGTAAAAGCTGCCGATGAAGCCAGAAAAGCAGTAGAAGAACAAGTAAGCGCAGTAAAAGAAACTGATACGTCATTCCGTTCAGTATATGAAGCAATGGAGGACATTTCTTCACAAATGACTAATGTAAATAATACAGTTAAAGAGATGATACAATCGAGGGAGAAGACACAAGAATCCATTGAAGATATTTCTGCAGTTTCAGAAGAAGCAGCAGCGACTGCTCAAGAAGTGTCGGCCAGTACCCAGGAAATGATGGCAGGCTCAGAATCACTTTCCATACTGGCTAAGGAGATGAATACCATGGCGCAGGATTTGGCTGAAGTCATTAAGGCATTTAAGCTGGAGTAGGATGGTTGGGAAGTTGGAAAGTTGGGAAGTTGGAAAGTGGGAAGTTGGAAAGTTGGAAAGTTGGGAAGTTGGAAAGTGGAAAGTTGGAAAGTTGGAAAGTGGAAAGTTGGAAAGTGGAAAGTTGGAAAGTGGGAAGTTGGAAAGTTGGGAAGTTGGAAAGTGGGAAGTTGGAAAGTGGAAAGTGGAAAGTGGAAAGTGGAAAGTTGGGAAGTTGGGAAGTTGGGAAGTTGGAAAGCTGGGCAGAATTATACACTTTGCCCAGCTTTTGTAAGTTGATCGTTAAAGGTGTTAAGTGAAACCTATACATTAACTAAATTGTCACTCTCAACAAAGAATATTTTACTTTTTTTCTTCTTGGTATTCACTATCTGTATTAACTTTCCACGTATCATATTTGTATCTATCTTCTATTATATTTTTTGCAGCATATAGACCTGTAAGAACTGAATGATCCATATTATTGTATTTAAAAAGTCCATATCGTCCAATCTGCTGAAGATTTCTTATTTGCTTTAGATATTCTTCAATTATTTCTATGTTGGATCTGTAGCCATTCATGTAGACGGGATAGGCTTTAGGTACTTTTATGACAATATAGTCTTCTATATCTTCTTTTTTGGCGATATTTAACTTTTCAATTTCATTTGAAGCAATCTCAAAGAGCTCATTGTCAGGCAGGTTCCAGAATTCATCGTTTTCGTTACAAAAGTATTCAAGACCTAATGAGGTTTTATCTTCTGTAGGAATCATTTTTTTACTCCAATTTTTAAAATTCTGAATTCGTCCAAGTTTAACTTCGGGTGAGTGAATATAAATCCAGTTGTCGGGAAATAGATCCTTTTTTCGAAGAATAATATCTATGGTTATAATGCTTCTATAACTTAAATTATCTGCTGCTTTAAGAACTCTTGTGTCTGGTGCAGGTGATATCTTTTTGACCAGTTCTGTAACTGGTATGCTTGATATAAACTGTCTACCTTCGACAGAGGTTCTAGCACCGTGCTTGTCAACGTATTCAATGCTTTTTATTTCATTACCTTCTTTGTTAACCCTGTCCACTGTTGAGTTCATATATACGCTACCACCCATGTTCTCTATGTGTTCTTTCATGCGGTTATACATCATTCCCGGTCCATATGTGGGATAATCAAATTCATTTATCAGTGTCTTTATGGTATTGTTTTTCTTTACTACAGCATTAATAACCGCTGTTTTTAAAGAGAGTCCTTTTATCCTTTGAGCTGCCCATTCTGCTTGTATCTGGGAACATGGAATACCCCACACCTTTTCTGTATATGTTTTAAAAAACATTGAATAAAGCTTTTTACCAAATCGATTTGATACCCATTGTTCAAACGTATCTTCACATTTGCACGGGAAAATTTTTGAGTACATATAGCTTGATGTGATCCCTATGGTATCCATGACACCCATACCTGTAAGCGCATTCATTGCTGTCAGAGGATAATTAAAATATTTATTTTGGTAATATATTCTTGAAAGCCTAGGTACTTTCTGGAAGTCATCTTTGAGAACCTCATGCCAGAGGTCGTTTACCTCATCCAGCTTGGTAAAAAAACGATGACCCCCAAGATCAAAATAGAAGTCTTTGTATTTTACTGTTTTACTTATACCTCCAACCTGGTTCTGCGATTCAAAAAGCAAAGCATTGCAATTTTTTTTTAAAAGCTCAAATCCTGCTGCAAGTCCTGCTGGACCTGCTCCCATTATAACAACATCATCAACCATTAAAATCTCTCCGTTCACCATGAAATATTTATTTTGCTGTATAAATAAGCATCAAAGTTAAATAATAACATCAGTAAAATGCACATAAAACACCGACTATAATTAAAAAACACTTCAGTTTGAATTTCATTGCATGGTGACTTTCTGGGTTGTAATCATTTTTTTTATTGTTGTACTAATACTTTGTGTTAAATTGTACTTTCTTTGAACACAAGCTTTTTTCTGGCGGTAAAATTCCAAAACAAAACGATTACAACTGTTATCATTTTTGATAAAATTAATGACAAATCATCACTCAAAAAATGAAAAATTCGATTTATAACTCCCAAATCAACCAATAAATAAAGGAAAACATTAGTCAGTACAAGTCCCACTATGCCAATAGCAGAAAAAACTGCAAAATCTTTTGCCTGACTGCTTGTTTTAACGTTAAAAACCCATTTGCTGCTTAAAAAATAGTTTATTATGAGTCCAAAAGTGAATGACAACGTGTTGCAGACAAGGTGGTTAAATTCTAATACACTGGCAAGCACATAAAAGATTAAAAAGTCAACAACAGTTGCAATTCCTCCAACAACTGAATACCTGAGAAACTGTACAATTGCTAAATCACTTTTTTCCAGTACCCATTTTTTTATCGAGTCCATTAAAACCTCCATATAGTATCTTGTATTATAATTTCTTTTTTTTCCTGAATTATACATAGACTAAAAAAAATCAACTTCGAAATGGAATTATGATAACTTGTATGCTATAATATGATTATGAACCAGAAAGTCACAAAAGTGACTTTCTGCTGCAAGTTATGCATGCATAGGCTTGCAGCAGGCTTCCTATTAGGGCTGGATAATCATGATATGAAATAAGCATGAAAATAATTTATCTAAGGTAGGTTTTGGGAGGATATATAATGGATACATTTATGGAAAAAATAGTGGAGCGCAAGAAGACATCAAAGGATACGCTGATAAGTGCAGGAATTGTTTTTTTGTGCGTCTTTCTGATTGTTTTTATAATACCTATGATTCCTTATGTAAATACAATGCAACTAGTTTTTGATGTCGCAGTTATTTATGGTGCATATTACCTTATAAAATCCAAAAGTATTGAGTTTGAGTATTCAGTAACCAATGGAGAAATTGATATTGATAAGATTATTGCACGTAGTAGAAGAAAAAGGATTTTTAGTGGCAATTGCAAGGAATTTGAGATTCTTGCAAGATTAAAAGGCGATCATTACAATGATAGTATAAAGAATATTTCAAATAAAATTGAAGCTGCATCTTCTATGGATTCTCCTGATGTATTCTTTTTAGTAACTACTTATAAGGGGCAAAGGACAGTAGTGTATTTTGAACCGAATGAAAGAATGCTCAATGCGTTCAGATTGTTTATTCCAAGCAAAATATTCAAATAATTGGATATATATTCGTAATAAAACAAGAATTCTTTCTTTTAGAATTTAAATTTTATGGGCTGCAAGAGCAGTTAGAATAAAAATTGAGGTTTGACGTACTAAAGTACTCAATAAATACAATTTTGGGGGTTCATTTTTTGAGGAATTTTCTTATCGTGTTACTGGTAATTGTTGTTATTACTGTTTCGATTGCCGGTATTATAATTCCATCAATTACAATATACCGTTACTACTTTGTTCCTAACAATAGTATCATTCCCGCTTTTGTCGAAGGTGAGCTTAATTTGGTAATAGAAGGCGAACATGTGACAAGTGAACCATCTGCGCAAATAATAGACGAGGAAATACTTTTGCCGTTAGAAGTTATAAGACAATATTTTGATCCATACATTTGGTGGGATGAAGAACTTGAAGTTGTAACTATTACAACTGATAATAGAGTTATTCGGATGAGAACTGGGAATCTTGACGCATTTGTAAATAATGAACCTATAAAACTGAACATACCAGCATATAAAGAAAATAATACAGTTTATATTCCAATTGATTTTCTAAGTGAATACTACGATATTGAGATTAACTATAAAAGGGGTAGCAATGTTATTATAATTGATTACAACAATAGTATTAGGGAAATAGCAGAACCGATTGATCTGGAAGCATGTGTTAGAAAAGGAATGTCTATACGATATCCCGTATTAAAAAAATTTGATTTTGGTACCGCTAATGAAGAAGAAAACCTGCTAAGAGTTTTTGAAACATATGATAATTGGTATAAAGTACGAACTTCTGAAGGGATAATTGGGTTTATAGAAAAAAAGCATGTTGTTGTAAGAAAGATTATGGTAAAACATAAACCTATAAAAGAATTTGACGGACCTGTATGGACTCCTGAAACAGGCAAACTGAACCTAGTGTGGCAGATGACTTATGGGAACAGACCTGAGATAACAAAGATAGATGGACTGGATGTTTTGTCGCCTACTTTTTTTGAAGTCATTAATGAAAACGGTGATATTTTGAATCGCTGTGATAAGATATATATAGACAGAGCCCATGAACTTGGCTACCAAGTATGGGCTCTTTTGCAAAACGAGTTCAGAAATCCGGACAACACTGAGAAACTTCTCAGCAATACCCAAGCAAGAGAAAATCTAATTAAACAGATACTGGCCTATTGTGCTTTATATGAATTGGATGGCGTAAATATTGATTTTGAAAATGTTTATTATAGAAATAAGGATGCATTGACCCAGTTTGTTCGTGAAATAACTCCGTTATTAAAGGAGCAGGGCTTAATCGTATCAATTGATGTGGGGGTTCCTGACGGAAGTGAAAACTACTCACTGTGCTATGACCGCGAGGCTTACGCACAGGTGGTGGATTATATAATGGTAATGACTTATGACCAGCATTGGGCATCAAGTCCTGTGGCAGGCTCTGTCGCAGAGCTTGGTTGGGTCGAAAAGAATGTTCAGAAGATGCTTGAGCTGGTTCCAAGAGAAAAACTGCTTTTAGGATTGCCCTTCTATGTAAGAGTATGGAAGGAAGAAAAGAATGAGAATGGTAAGGTTGTAGTCACAAGTCCAGGGGCTGTAACCATGGAACGAGCAGAGGAGCTTGTCAAAGAGAATGACGCGTCTGTAAGGTGGGACAGTAAAAGCAGCCAGTATTATGCTTGGTACAAAAAAGATGATGCAGTTTATAAAATATGGTTGGAGGATTTCAATTCAATAAATCTAAAATCAGCCCTTGTACACAAATATAAACTTGCAGGAACAGCCAGTTGGAGCAAAACCTTTGAAACAGAAGAGGTTTGGAGTGTGCTTAATCAGAATTTGAAACAGTATGACAATTATCAGGAATGGGCTGTTGCAAACGAATCCTTTCTGGCTGAGCAATAAGATAAGTAAAGTTACCCTTAACAATCTGCTCTTTTGTCAGCACACTTAATGGATTATTTCTAAATCCTAGTTTTTCGGCTTTGTCCTTTGCAGCATCCAATATTTTCTCGCACTTTTTGATGCTTTGAATGAAAGAATTCTGTGTATCATTATCTCTTAGCAATACGCTATTGTCAAAATAGTGATTAATCCAGTAATTCTTTTCATAATTTTTAAATTCTGACCGATTCTTTGGTGCTGTTCTAATTTTATCTAGGTATTCAGAAATGACCGAAACTGAAAAATCCTTAACAATATTTAATTCAAAAGGCTGTACAGGCTCACAGTAGGATCCTTGAGACAGGCTACCCACATATCGCTCCCACAAGAGCGCATCACTGTCAATAGGCATAGATGCTAGCCGCCAGTAAGCTCCAAGGTATCTTAAGTCTCTTTTGCCTGTGCTATCTTCATGAGCAGCAATTAATGCACGGATGCATCCATGATGGTTGCGTTTAGTCTTTCGACAAAAGACATGGCGGGAAGGGACAAGCATGCTTACAAGACTGAGATCGTAGCTTAATGCTCCTGCTGCCAACAGCCATGGTACGCCGGTTAATTCGGCAGGTAATACTTCTCTTGTTTGCTCTTCTAGTTTTTTAATCCGCAGGGCATAATCATCAAGGTCGATCCCACGCATTATATCTATTCCTCGGGCTTTGGTTCCGACAAGAGGCTTTTTTATAAAAAGACTGTTTACCTTACCATCGACAAATCTTTTTATATCATTGGAGTTTGAGCAAAGGTTGCCACAAGGTATATATTCTGGGATATTTTCTTTAAATTTTTTACTTAGGAGCTCATATAAAAACAGTTTATTATCTGCCATAGCCTCATCAGGAAATTCTGGGTTGATTTGGATGCAGCCAGCTGGGTTGATAAAAGCAACAGAAGGACATCTATACCAGAGTATATCATTCTCTGAAAGTGAGATAGCAGGAACCTTGGATTTGATACTATCTTTTATAAAGAAGCTTCCAAATGTATGTTTTTCATTAAAATATTCTACCGGGATAACATAACTTGGGTTTGATGCGTCAATGAAGACCTTTTTAAAAAGCGTATTTCCAGAAAAAAGTGTTTCTATAGATGAACTGCCTGAAGATACATTTTTGTCTTGTCTCATCCTGTTCCACATTGCTCCAGATGTGCCAAGGTCAAGATCCAACCCCAGCTTATCAGACCCCTTGTAAAACATAAGTTCACTAATAAGATTATCCAAGAAACCCTGTGGCATCTCTCCGTTTGTAACAAGATGAGTTACAACATAAATAGTCCTGTTTCTGGCAAAATCACCGAATGCAGATACAAGTCTTTCTTGCAGGTCAAAGTTGCCGTATGCGGGATAAAACCCATTAAAACCACTGTTGCAACCATTTACTTCTATAAGCCATGGTCTTTCATCCTTATCTATAATAATATCAACACTATAAAATCCAATCTTTTCTTTATTCAAAATAGCAACCTCCATTGTTGCAGGAAAGCTAATACACTACTCGACGTTTTTTGCTTTTTATTATACAATAATATGAAGATTATAAAAAGGGGTTGCGAATATTGAAATATAAACTAATGGCTGTTGATATAGATGGAACATTACTTGATAATAATGACCAAATTACATTAAAGACAAAGGAAGCAATCAAAAAAGGTGTTGAAAAGGGCTTGATTTTTACAATTTCAACAGGAAGACCGGTACAAGGTGTGCAAAGTATTGTAAAAACCTTGGGCTTAAATTTTCCTGTTATAACTTATAACGGCGCAATGGTAGTTATGGGTGAATCTTTTGAAATACTTTATGAACAAAAACTTTCATATGAAGATGCAAAATCAATTATTGAGCTTGGGATGGATTATAAAACTACGGTGATAGTGTGGAATAATAACCTAGTGTATGCAAGCCCACTCAATGAAAAGGCTATAAATTACAGTACAATTTCGAATATCCCACCTCAAGCATTTAAAAATGCAGAGTCCTTTAGGGATGGTGCTACAAAAATCTTGTGGTATGATGAGGTTGAAACAATTAATGAGTATAGCAAAAAGGTAGGTTTATTGCTTTCGGGTAATGTAAACTATCATACCTCAAGACCATATTTCTTAGAGTTTGTTGATCAAAAGGCATCAAAGGCAATAGCTATGGAAAGGTTGGGGGAGTATTTTGGAATATCCAGAGAAGAGATGATAGCAATTGGCGACGGATATAATGATCTTTCGATGATAGAATATGCAGGTTTAGGTGTTGCAATGGGAAATTCACCCGACGACATTAAAAGCAAAGCTGATTTTGTTACCTTTACAAATGATGAAGATGGTGTAGCACATGTTATTGAAAAATATATACTTAATATAACAAAAGAGGTGTAAAAGATGGATAATATTTTTAAGACGAATGTGGTCAAAAGCATAGACCGCAGAAAGGAAGAGATAATTGCTTTTGGTGAGGATGTTTTCGATAACCCTGAAACTGGTTACAAAGAGTTCCGAACATCTGGCAAGGTAGCTGAAAAGTTCAAAGAACTTGGGCTTTCTTTTATTGAAGCAGGTAATATTCCCGGTGTTAAGGCAACTATTGATACCGGAAAACCAGGTCCCGGACTTGCTATAATGGGAGAGCTGGATTCTGTAATCTGCAGAGAGCATCCTGCAAGTGATAAAAAAACAGGTGCTGTTCATGCTTGTGGTCATAATGTACAGATTGCTGATATGATAGGTGCTGCTATAGGGCTTTTGGATTCAGGCGTATTGGAACATTTGTCAGGGAAGATTCATTTTATTGCTGTTCCAGCAGAAGAATATATAGAAATTGCTTTTCGGAAGGAACTGAGAGAGAATGGAGTAATACGTTATCTTGGCGGAAAACCTGAGCTTTTGTCAAGAGGCTGGTTTGATGATGTGCAAATTGGAGCTTTAGTACATATAGGATCAAACCCCGGTGCAAAAATGGTTATTCCAAGCTCAAGTAATGGTTGTATAGTAAAGAAAATAAAGTATATCGGCAAGGCAGCTCATGCAGGAGGAGCTCCCCATAAGGGTATTAACGCATTATATGCAGCAAACCTTGGTCTATCTGCAATAAATGCAATAAGAGAAACTTTTACAGAAAAGGATTATATTAGGGTTCACCCAATAATAACAAAAGGTGGAGATATCGTAAATGTGATCCCTAGCGATGTACAAATGGAGACTTTTGTTCGCGGTAAAACAATTGAGGCAATTCTGGAAGCCAACAAGAAGGTAGATAGGGCACTTGCCGGTAGCGCTATATCAGTGGGAGCTGAAGTGGAAATTGAAGACTTGCCTGGGTATTTTCCTGCAACCTATGTGAAAAAGTTCAAAGATTTAACAAAAGAAATTATGCTTGAGATGGTAGATGAAAATGAAATAATTGAAAGAGGTCATGGGACAGGGTCTACAGATGTGGGAGACCTATCGATGCTAATGCCTATAATTCAGCCTTACATAAGTGGTTCGCAGGGAGGGACACATAGTGCTGACTATAAACTGGTAGACTTTGAAACAGCGTATGTGTTAGGTTCAAAATATCTTGCACTTTTAGCGGTAAGATTATTGAGTAATAAAGCAAAAACTGCTTTGGAATTAGTGGAAAAATACAACCCTTATTTTAAGTCAAAGAAGGAATATATGGAATTTGCAGATAAACTTTTTGCAAAGAAATATTTCTCAGCAGATGATATTAACCTCACATGAAAAACTCCCGGTTAATCCGGGAGTTTTTCAAATACTTAGCAATTTCTATCTTGCTTGGACTTTTTGTTTTGCTGCTGCTGTTGTTCTTCATTTGATTCAAAACGAGAAAGTTCATTAGAAAATTCTGTGCTTTGCTTTCTAGCTTTGTTTTTATTCTTTTTTGCCACATTATCACCTCAATTCGTTAAATTGTTTTATAAAAAAGTCTGATTTATGAAGTTTTTCATCTATAGTTTTACATTTATACGGTAAATTATTCAAATTATATTATTTTAATAAAGTTTTTCATTATATTTAATGATTAAGACGGGTACATCTTTAATCAGCTTCATTCGAAAAAGTTGTAATAAATGATATAGTGTAGCAGAATAAATCCAATGTTCTTTTTGTTACATGATATTGGTATATAATATTTGCCTGCTACACCTTTGTAAGCTATAATTAAAACTACAGATATAAAATTTATATTAATGAAACAAATATCATTTAGATTGTATAAAGCGAAAGAAGGAATAGGCTTTGAGAGGTTTGGTTCATATATATTTTGGGAATGGAAAAGGAAAGACAACTTGTGCGATAGGTCTTGGTATCAGAGCAGTAGGTAGTGGATATAATGCGCTTATGGTGCAGTTTTTAAAAAGTGGTGAGAGCAGTGAACTCAAAACACTTTCAAAGGTGGAAGGTTTTAATATTTATAAATCTGATGATGTCAAAGGCTTTTTTTGGCAGATGAATGATGAAGAAAAAAAGCAACTTAAAAAAGCAACTGAGGAGTGCTATAAGTATGCGGTAAAAAGTGCTATCAAAGGTGATGTAGACCTTCTTATATTGGATGAAATACTGGGTACAATAGAAAATGGTCTTTTAACATGCGAAACACTGATAGAGTTCATAAACAATAAACCTGAAAAGCTTGAACTGGTTCTCACAGGTAGAAAAGCACCCCTTAAGCTGATTGAAAAAGCTGATTATGTTTCTGAAATTTTGGAAATCAAACACCCTATGACAAATGGGGTACAGGCAAGAAAAGGAATAGAATACTGAAAAGCAGAACAAAAGGAGCAACATATGAAGAAATTATTTGCAGTTATGTTTGTTGTAATATCATTGCTTATTTCAGGATGTGGAAATAGCTTAATCAATGAAAAAGCGAAGTCCGATACTGGGAAGACACCTTTTGAAAGTCAAAATCCAACTGATTATACTACTCAGCCAACATCTGAACCAACATCAGATGCTTCGCAAAAGGTCAGCCCTCTTCCTTCTCCGACACCCCCTCCAATTCCAGGACAAGGAGATTACAAACCCAATGAGGCTGGGAGAGTTATGGTTGTTATGTTTCATAATTTTGTTGAAAGCTTTACACCATCGGAATATGATAACGGAGAGTTCACGATTACCTTTACCGATTTTGAAAAGCTGCTTTCTATATTGTATGAGAAGGATTATAGATTGATATCCTTACAGAATTTTCTTGATAATGAAATTTTGGTACCAAGAGGTTGTATACCAATGGTGTTTACCTTTGACGACGGTTCAAAGGGGCAGTTTAACCTGATTAAAGAAGATGATTCCTTAAAAGTTAATCCCAAATCCGCAGTGGGTATAATGGAGGAATTTCATAGAAAACATCCTGATTTTGGATTGGAGGGTACCTTTTATGTGAGCCTAGCAGCCAACACTTTTATTGGTGAAGGAACCATAGAAGAAAGGCTGGATTATCTTATAGAAAGAGGATTTGAGATAGGAAATCACACACTGACACATATCGACCTTTCACAGGCTGATAAATCAAAAATACTAAAAGAGGTTGGCGGAAATCAGAAGAAAATGGATGAGATTATTTCCGGCTATTTGTTTAAATCGCTGGCTTTACCTTTAGGACATAATGCAGAGGGTGAACTTGCAGGATATGTTGTGCAGGGAGAATATGAAGGAACAGAATATGCGAATAGGGCAATTATGCGTGTTGGATGGGACCCAACCTATTCACCCATCAACAAAAGCTTTAATCCACTTTCAACACACAGGGTAAGGTCGCCAGGGATAAACCCCATTGATTTTGATCTTAACTGGTGGCTTGAGAACCTTGCAAGAAGTGAGCAGTTTATAAGTGACGGAAACCCGGATACCGTAACTATACCGTCATTGGTTGAAAAAGATGTGGACTTGACTAGGTTAAATGGTAAAAAACTGATCTTGTATTGAAATATCTCTTCAGCTACCTATGAATAGTAGCGTTTAACTTGCTTTTTGGGGAATAATCAATTTATTGTATAGAAATATTTTTAAATATATGTTACAATGTGTTTAAGATGAATTCTAAACTATTCTAAAGTGTTTTTTACTTAAAATGATAAAGAGTCTATATTACGTTAATTATAGGCTAAAAGGATGCCTCACCTCGCCTTAAAATAGGTGATAGAGGATTTTTATATGCTATGTATTTAGCTATTATTATATTTTTCTGTTAGGAGTGTTAATTATGGCAAGGGCAAAAAAAATACTGACTGACGCTGATGTCAGGAGAAAAGCAATAAAACTTGTTATTTCTCATTTGAAAAGAAAGATACCAGAGGATTATTTAGGGTCCGAACACATTAATAACTGGCTTGCAGAAATGGATGAGCTTTTGAAAAAAGAAGAGTTTGATATACTTGAGTATATTGAAATGAGAAGAAAATTGAATGATATTATTGAACGAACACTGGATGAGGATATAAGGTTTAAGCTAAGAGATTCCTGGTACAGTCTTGGAAAAGCTATGGCTAAAAAGGTGAAGCCGCATTAGTTTCAGATAATGATTACCAATCATATTTTTGCAATAAAAACCCGAATTTATATTCGGGTTTTTATTAATGTCCGTCCTTTTTTAATTGAGTCCATCACTGTTTTTGTTGCTGGACCACCTAGTATTTTTCTTTCTGAAATACACTTTTCAAGACTTATAGCAGAATATACATCCTGTTCGATTGCTTCAGAAAAACTGCGAAACTCGCTTAATGTAAGCTGATCAAGAGTTTTTGAGTTTTGAGTGCAGAAACTTACCATTTTACCAGTGATTTCATGTGCTGTTCTAAAAGGAATAGCTTTTTTGACAAGGTAGTCAGCCATGTCGGTTGCATTGGTAAATCCACCGGATGCTGCCTTATACATGGTATCTCTTTTGAAT